>Ga0207886_10058_pt1 | contig 271321 bp, 268 predicted proteins | sample LinPmetageLP35_FD_184048 | JGI IMG/M metagenome (GOLD analysis project Ga0207886, IMG submission 184048) | Marine viral communities from the Pacific Ocean - LP-35 (SPAdes) | ecosystem: Environmental > Aquatic > Marine > Oceanic | place: Pacific Ocean | collected 2009-08-31
TAGTAGCAAAATCAGGTGGGAAACCTATTAGAGGCCATGGATGGTGATGTTGTTATGTAATATAGTCATTTAGTCAAAAAATCGTGCTTTTGGAACCTCATTATATTTTGGTGGGGCTGACTAATCCGCACAGAATTCGTGCACCCACTGTTGTGAGCTTGGGAAGCCACGATGGGCTAGCACTAGCTCCATGCAGCCCTACAGTACTCGTCCATTTGAGAGTGACTGGGTGGGATAGATATACCTATATTCTATGGCAACATTCATGAGAGAATGTATATTGTTGTTTCTTCTGCTTTCGAAGATATAAGAGCAAATAATGTGAGCACGACACGATGCCAGAGAATAAATGAAGAAAGTGAAAATTAGGGAAGAAGAAAGGCATTTCGGAAGAACTTTCAGGATGGCCTAACCATGCTGATTAAAGCCTCCCGAAGGTCGATGAAATCTGGTCTGAACGACCAGCATCGATACCCCATGCATCTGAGCCTCACGAGCTGTAATTTCAAGGTGTTGTTGAGACGAAAGAAGAAAGGATCGGACTTGACTTCAGGATGATTAGGCTCAATTGGTCTTAACATGTTGAAGAGACGGAATGACAGCCCAAACAGCACGGCAGGCTCAAGCGAGGCCGTAGATGGAGTCTCCGGTCATGTAATGAATCAATTTGAGTACAATTAGGGAAATGCTCTTAGGCATCGTAACCAGCAAAGCAAATTCGAGATCAGTTCCAATTGTGATCAACTTGATATCCTTTCGTGTATTGAGCATTTTCCTTACTCCCAATTCCAAGCAGATCCCCTTCACATCTTAGACGCCAACCAGCCTTCGATGCTCCCCCACAGTCAGTATGTACAAAAATATGCTGTCGCCCAACTCGAAACAAAGATGCATGCTTAACCAGCATTTACACTTCGCCGCCCTCGCCCTTGAAAAATCCGTGATGTCCAGAGGCGCCTCTGCCCTCGTTTATCATGCTCTCGGCGTCACCAACTTGCTTGCGTTCGCTGACTTCTCTGGTATGACGCAGTTTGAGATTCATCTGCTTTTGCCATAACATCCTCGTCAATCCTTGAGACGGTGTCGAGTTCGATGGAAAACCCACACCGCCCCTCATGACTGCTGATTGTTATTGGAGGGGTTCCGAGGAACTGGATAGACGGTTGAGATGAAGATACACATCTGTACCGTAGCTGCGAATTGATTAGCTTGGTACAAATACCGTCGAGACTCGAAACTCACCCTTCCATACTGATCAGCTTCAAATCTCCTCCGAAATAGCGCGCGTATAATCTTGATATGGGTAGCCCGTACCCAAATCCAGCCATGGGCGCCTTGAAATCGCTCTTGTCAAAGTCCGGGTCCAAACTAGGCGTTGTATCTACGGTAGTGTACATATAAGTCCAGACCAGAGGGATTGCACTTCGAGGTATGCCGCCGCCTTCGTCCGAAATCTTGATAGTGATATCTTCCTTTCCTTCTGCTACCACGACTTTTGTTACTGGGAACTCGTCCTTGTCTTGCCCATGCGTTTCGACAACTGCTCGGAGGGAGTTCTTCAAGGTCTCGAAGAGCATGTGCGACAAATGTCCTGGAACGTACATGAAGTTGAGATTTGGAGGGCAGACAAGTTGAACTTTGGGCGCATCGAATAGTCCGTAGTGGTCCTCGCAGACGAATCGAGCGTTCTCAATAGCCTCTTGTGCCAGATCTCGAACATTGGTCTTCGTGCAAATTATTCCGACATATGTTGGATCTTTGTTATGGCTCTGGTCCGTTAATGCGATGTGCTGTCCGATCAACATTCGAATGCCAATTCGTGACATGTAAAATCGATCCAAGAATGACTGAATGTTGTTGTCGATCTGCATCCGTTGCCGTTTGCGTTTATATTCCAATATGCCCTGTGCAACAGTTGTTACCACACCGTCATGCCGCCTTTTGATTGTGTTCAGGGTATCCGCGAATCTTTGATTGTAGTCGTGTAGCTCAGGAGGCCAGTCGGTGCTATCCTCCACAGTTGCAAAGTACCGCCTTGCTGATGCCGATCCCTTCTTGGACTCTCCATTGCCATTTCCATTCCCATTTTGTTGCCAAGGCGAGGATGTGTACTGCCCTTTCTCAACGCTAGGATTCTGTGTGGCTTCTGTAAGGATCTTGGAGGATCTGCCATGGTGCTTTGAAGGTTTCATAAGTCGGTCTCGTATATCTTTCGAAAGTTGCGGTCGTGGGAGCGTTGTTATCTCCTGTATCACATGTCAGCCACGATGTCGAAGTCTGCAGGCGTGGAAGAGGAGTATTACCTCGAAAGACTGTGCATACCAGTCTTGGACTCTCTTGATCGATGGCATCTCATTTAATCCATCTGGCAGATCTCCAAGCTCTTGTACCCTGTGTGCGAGTCGTATGGGAAGCTCTTCTGATAAGAATTGGGATGCACGGAAAAGGGTTCCTGATCAACCAGCGGAGTCAGTACAAGCTGCGTGGTGTAGGTTTGTATTATGTATAATAAAATACTGACCTGTTGATGGCCTCTCGCCGAATTGGACCATCTGCCTCAAGCTCACACCGGTTGCAGGGAAGCCAGAGTAGTGCTTGATGGTGTCCATCAACCTCTCAGACTTCTTCCACGACATCTTGTAGACTACTGTTGGCCCTCAGGCCTATGAAAAGTATTCAAAGCTCCGTCGACACTGCAAGGTCTTCTCTGCCATGAGCTGAGCGCCGTTTGATGCCCCCCGCGTCTCCGAGGTAATGAAGCTAGGATTGGAGAATTCGAATGCCGAGGTAGGTTGGACTTTCAATTGCTGCTGGTATGTAGCGAAGTCAATGAATTGGAAATGCAAATTGACGTTGAATTGTACAATTGAACAAACATGCGGGAAAGCGAAAGCGAAGAATAAGAAGACGAGTTGGAAAAGGCTTTGTCGACACACGACAGTCGATGAATCACATCTTTAGCACGATGCTAAGCGGGCGAGGGGGACTTGGAATTCTCCCCGCACGCACTACCGTAGCTGGGCGTATGTTTACAGGGGAGGGGGAAAGGAACCTGTGTCTGGACGCGCGATTCCACGCAGATACTTCAAATCGAATTGTTTATTAAGCTTTGATTTCTTGGGCAAAACCTATATCGATGCAGATTTCCTTGGGCTGTGATCTCCAAATATCTCTCTACTGTCAACTTGCTCTACCAACAGTTGCTCAATGCTTCGAACACTCGGTTTTGTTTTCTTCACCGTCCCCAAAAGTCGCTTGAGCTCTCAGCTGATATCATACTAGCTCAAGCGCAGTCAACCTCAACCCATGTGAACCTCGGGCATGGAATATCTCGGCTTTCTCGTCCGAATTGCGGAGCATTCCGGGACTTCCCCTCTACTGACCTCGCTTCACAACGCGCCGAACAACAATAGGGACATGTTGTTACATCTTTCAGGAAAGCTTCGATGCTCATGTATCTTGTCTTTGGGAGCTACAAAATCATCCTAGCCCCTTATCATCTTTTCTGCTTCTTGCTGGCTTTCGTATGTTGGAAAGACCTCAGCGGATCGTGTCGCTGCAAGAGCCATACTCGTATGTTTACCTTGTCTAGAGGGTAAGTTGGAGGAGAAACCCCCAATATGCAAATGAGATACCGAGATGACAAAAGGGATACCTCGATTTGGCCCTCGATATGCTACCAATCTCATGTTACTTCCATGGAAGAACACTGTGCAGCAGCAAATCAACAAGTATGCAATCGAGAGGCGTAACCGCCTAAGCGAGTTGAACGAACAGATTCCTTTAAGGAACGAATGCGACAACATGCTGCGTCACGCTCTTAAATACCTCACTTCCTGGAAATCGATTCCATATCCTGCAGGTTAAAATGAGTTCCTCAAAATTTTCCAGAATATCTCCGAAGCAGGTGCACGATTTTTGGCTTTCTAGATAAGGCAAGCACCACCAAGTTGATCCAGAGAAGGCAACTGCAAAATTTCCAAGACTTTCATCTCTCTCATTCCTCGGACATCCACTTCTACATCCCGACGAGAAGCACAAGAATCAACAATGGGTCTCGCACCAAGACTTGCAACCTCATGGGCATCCATGAAACTCGACACCCGCAATCTACCCTCCTCTCGAGCTTCAATTCTGCGCCTACTTTTCTTCTTGTTTCTTCTCTGCTCGGGCGCCTATCTGCTCTTCTTAACACTCTCTTATCTCATCCATGCTACGTCCGGAAAACACATAGTCCCCATGATTCTTGAGCCTGGAGAAGAGTGAGTTTGCTCCTCTTTCTTCTAGCAATTCAAGATCTCACGTGTGGTTGGTAGTGCCATCAAGCATTTTGCTGGAAGTCGAGAATGCGGGATTCTGCAAGAGGATATATATACTGCGCCTTGGCCTCTGAAACCCAATGTCAGTCCGTTCTGTGGTAAGAGAGCTACTCTTCTCGAGGCAATGAGTGGTGGTGGGCGTAATGGTTTTGATGAGCCTTTCGTCGGGAAGGGTCTGTTCTCTACCTTCCTATGACTTCAACAATACGCTGATGTGATGCGCAGGCTGTACTTACAGATGGTTCTCAACCCCGGAGATATGTCTGATTCTTAGTCGCTTCAACGCGATTACCTTCGTTGGAGACGGCCTTGCACAGTCGATCTACGCCGCTCTCAACATTTTGCTACGAGAAGATCTTGCTTTTGGTGGTCTGCAGCGGTGGGTCATGAATGACGAGGACAAGGCAAAGTGCAGATGCCACAGCCAATTCTTGGACATTGAATGTCAGAGATTCGCCATCAAGAGCAGCGAGGATGTGGGGAAGAACGAAGGTGGAGGTCGGAAAGGAAGCCCATACTTCTGTAACGGTAAGTCCAAATCTCTTTGCATGACATGAACTGAAAGGCCAATAGAAAAAGATATCCCTCATGCCTACATATCAGTAAATAGCGTACCCTCATCTCCGGAAACTCAAGCCAGATTTAAAGAGCTCACCTACGGCAAATCGAATCCATGGCAGCCCTCACCCATGATCTTCTCCTTCGGCCACGGCTCGGCTTTCGACACAGGTATAGCCACTCGGTCGATGGATGAATGGATTACACTCGCCACAGGCGCTGAAAGAAATCTCCCAATGCTCTTCTTAAGCCCACCAGCATTCGGACTCGACAAGGAACCGAACTCGGCGCCCAAGGAAGGAAATCATGTGGTTTGGAATTTCCATACGGAGATGGCGCCTGTAGCAAGAGAAAAGCACTTTGATATTTTGAGTATGTATAACTTGACTTTGCAGGCATCATCGGTGGACGGAGAGAGGTTCGGTGAGGAGGTGGCGTTGGTGCAGGCTATGATGGTTGTCAATTGGTTGAGTAGGCTGGAGACTTCTTGAAATGGAGAGGTCTTGATGAGAATTGAATGTTCTGAAGGATGAATACGACTTACGGCATGCACCATATTGGTAAAAGGTCAGCAATGAGGTATACATGAGGTATGCCAAGGAGATTGGCATTGGAGCAACATATTTGTAAAGGTCATAAATTAGAGAGATACACGAATTGAAACATAATTCTCAACCGAAACTCCGCTCTTCAATATGCCAACAAATGCCAATCTAAACGCCACATATCAACCATGTACACAAGAACCACTAAGCTTTGTACAAAGTATCCAAGAACCCACTTGCCAACTCAACCACCACGCTCTTGTTTGGCAAGCTTCCAGCAACACCATAAAGGGCAGCGCTGTCACCCAGGCTCTTCCCCTTGGCACCCTTGCCCTCCACAATCCTAACACGCTCCTTCTCCTTCTCGCCCTCAACAACAGCCTCCAAGTCAGAAACGAGCTTCTCCCACACCTTGACGATAGGCAGAGTGACAGCAACGTGGATAGCAGGTGGGCTCTGCAGCGAGTTCAAATGCCAACCCCTGGCAGACATTGCATCCGCGATATCGTACACATCCAGCGTCTTGGAGTTGAACGCCACGACTGAGACCAATGGATGACCTAGGACTTCCAAATCACTGTTCAGAGCAGGGTTATGCTCAATAGCATCAACGATCTTCTTCGCCGCACCGACAATCTCCGAGCAAGACTTGATATATCCCAACTCACCCACACTCATCAAACTAGCCCAGCATCCAGCGATCAGAGCACCAGGTCTGGAGCCTGCAATCGAAGGAGAGGCGTACACGCCACCAGACCAGTCAGGCGAGATGAAGTACTGATAGCTTCTCAGCTTCTCGTTTCGATACAAACATGTTGAGTTTCCCTTAGGTGCGAATCCGTATTTATGCGTATCGCAACTGATACTCGTCACACCCTTGAGTCTGAAATCGAAGAGCTCTGTCTCGAACCCAGCTTTCTCGAGAAAGGGGACGAGGAAGGATCCCAGACAGCAGTCAACGTGGAGCGGGATCTTGCGCTTGACAGCGAGCTTGGAGAGGGAGGTGATATCGTCGATGATGCCATGGGGGAAGTTGGGCGCTGAGCCGACGAGGAGGACCGTGTTGCTGTTAATGAGGCGGGCGACAGAGGGGATATGGACTTGGTAGGAGGGTGCTGGGCAGGCGACTAGGTGGATTTTAATGCCGAAGTATTCGCCGGCTTTGCGGAAAGCTGTGTGGCCTGTCTCGGGAAGAATCCTGATAGAAGTGTTATTAAACTGACCGGACTGTTGTCAAAGGATGACTTACATCTCTGGCTCTGTGACACCTCTCTCCGCATACGCCTTATTCCTGGCGCTCAAACAGGCCATCAAGATGGACTCTGTTCCTCCACTGGTAGTCACACCTGCTGATCCACCAGGAGCATTGAACATAGTCAAGACCATGGACACAATCTCCGCCTCCATCTTCCTCACACCAGGGAAAACATCAGGATGAATGGGGTTCGCCACAGTAAACTTTCCAAACGCCTCAGTCTGCAACTTGATCAAGGAGTCTCCTCCATGATACACTGCTCCAGAAACAAATCCATCTTCCCATCTCGTGTGGTCCATATTGGCCAATGTCTCCAACTCCTTCAAAACTGTCTCTTCCGACCATCCTTCCTTTGGCAGTGTGAGATATCGTATAATGCCCGGTCCGGACGGCACAAGCTTTCCTTGTAACTTTGTGACTGCTTCGGAGACCTGCTTCTGGACTTGCGATCGTACGCCTGGTGCGCGGAGGAAGAGTCCATATGCGTATCGTCTGATGGCAATATATGTATCTGCGAACGTGCCGAACAATCCACGTCCTTTAAGCTTCAATAAACCCTTCCTCGTCCATCTTAGCAGAAATAGGAAGAATATGAGGTTTCGAAATCTGTAGATTAATGGTAATCAGTCATTTGCCCATCGAGAAGTAGGAGTAACGTACAAATCGATGTTGAGAGATAGCAATTGGCCGCTCGATCCAGCCTTCTTGATCGCAAAGCTGTTGCGCAAGCTCGCGGATAAACTCGAAGTGCCCGGCATTCTGAATTCGTCTCGTCTTCTTGGTATGCAGACGGGAAAGAATGGGAAAGCGAAGGCTGAATGAAGCTTAATATGTGCCTCTGCCTTCACCCGGTCCGTTTGGAAATGGAGAGGTTGTGACTTTTACTTGGTTACAAAGGTTGCTATCGCACTCGCTTGAGATTATGCGCTTTGCCGAGGTGGAAATGCACATGCCATTGAGGCGATTGCTACTTAATAGGCAGCTCAGAACCTTTTCGCAATCCACTTTTGCTCTGCTGTTCGGAGCGGTTGACCGGTTTCAATTCGAATTTGACACAACGGATCTGGAGTTGGGCCGTTGGAGTGGCGGATATGGTGTTGTGGAGGTTCCAAAACGAGACACCTCGTTGGATCTCAGCCTTGTGGTTGGCTACCCATGGAGCCGGCAGAATGAGGCACGGAGGGGCAATTCTACAACCTCAAATGATGACAAGGACCGGCATTCAAAAGAAGCAGACTGCCCAGTAGCTAGCCTCTTGATGTCACAGCTTTTTAATGTCTTGATTGTGACGCACGCATTACAATTCTATAAGCCGGTTCTTATCGCTTTTGTGAAGGTCCTTTGCTCAATCGGATAAGGCTTCGTTAAGGAAAATAACGGACACCCTGAGGCGAATGATTTCTATTCTAATGTTTCCGCTTCTAGAATCTGTACTCTCTTCTCCGTGAACATTGAGTCAAGTAAAAGCGGTGTCAGTGTTTGGCTTTGTGACGTAGCTGAGTAAACTTATCAATTCAACATTCAAAGTACTTGCTTGGATCAGATCTGCAGTAACTCCAGCTCAATCATCCCCTTCAGTTTCCTTTCCAATTCGAACAACAGTGCCATTGACTGTGAGGGTATGTGAACGCAATGTATAATACAAGAGAAGCAAAAAATTGCACTCCCACAGATTCCATCGCTGCAAACGCCTGTTCTAGGAGGGCACCCGTACCCAATGCAGATGCTCATGCAAAGATTATACACAAATGCGAGACATATACTTCATGCCTTCTTCCCCAAAACGCCGGAACGCCATCCTCGAATCTTCCCCTGCCGATGTGCCGTTTGGGTTGCTTCGTAGATCGTAGATCATTATGACTCCCTACTATCCCTTCTAGTTGTGTGAATATCGAACGAGAATTGAAACGTGGTTATCGTTGGCGGAATGCTGTCCGCCATTGCTTTGAAAATGGTTCTGCCTCTCCCTCACAACTTCGACCGACCCCATCACATCCTGTAAATCGAATAACGAAATCACCGTCTTTGTATGTTCCTTCTGGTGATGCCAGCTCCCTCTTGCTGTATGCATTCAATGACCTTTGAGGGACAAGGGCCAATTTCGAAAGGATTGTTGGATGCCATTGCACAATATGTTCCTTTGGCCAGTTAGTATACGTGCAGAAGACATGGGAATGACCCAGGCAACCTACCAAAGCGTGTGTGTCTGCTTTCTGGAAGTTGTAAGATCTATAAAGCGGATCAAACCACGTATCCAGAAAGAACTTGCTCCAATCCCCTTTTCGAATCACGAAGCTGCCCTGCGATAATCCATCCTTATCTTGTGTAAGAACGAAATCGATGTTGGCCCCTTTCAGATGTGCGAATGTCTTGATGACACTGTCAGGGGGTACAACTGGCTGATCCCTGATCATCAGGCTCTCCAACTTCTTCGGATTCATGACCTCTCCTTCCAAAGTCATATCTGGGTTCATAATGAGAGAATTCTGGTCTAGGTACCAGATGTAGGTTGTGTGCGGAAATTTGGTCAAAGCGTGTCGAACCGCAGGAACTTTCGACCAAGTCGCAGGGGAACCGCCCAAATCGTAGTCGGTAACTGTTGGGAAGAAAGTCGTGTAGCCTATATCCAGTCAGCTGGCATACCTTGCATGTCTCGTCCCAACCATGCATACCATGTTTCTTCGCGTATTCTATCCTGTTATCCTTGATATTGTTCAAGTACTCCTTGGTGTACAGCTCTGGGTTCAGTACCGTCACGATAACTACCGGCGGTGTCCCAGACGGTATCCTTTCTGAACCTCCGAATATCTGGGAGAGTATGAATATGACTGCGCCGACTGCGCAAGCGCACAAGGCGATAGCCTGTACTCTACTCCTCCGCACCATTGGGAAACGTGTCGATCGAGTCGCATACGGTGGAGGATTTGAGGATTTCCTCAGCGGCAGCGCCATATGCATTTCGAGATGACGAGGGCCTTGGGCACCTCAAGAGGTCGCTATCCAGAGAGGTAGAAAAGGAGATCCCAAATAACGATGCTGGTGAGAATGGTTTCGTGATCGCAGACTGGCGAACGGCCTCTTCTTCCCTTCCCGTTTCCCTCCTTCGTATATGCAGCTCAGCAATTCGCAAACGAATTGGTCAGCGTCCAACTCAGCGGTTGAAAGGACTGTCTGTCAAATTGTCGAATGGATTCAGGGTGGTCGACTTCCTGCGACTGAGAAAATAATGTCCTTGGTGGAGACGCTGTGGTACGAAACGAAATGAACGACTTCAAATTATTGTACAGTTTGGCGTTTTCTGATTAGCTGGGCCTAGCGTTCTGGGTGCGTGCTCGATGGTCTTGGTCCCTTCAAGAATCTGGCCAATTAAGGCGCTTGTTTCAGCTCGGTTGTCATGATGAGGATAAAGGGGCAACGGCCAAATTTCAACATTTGCTGCGCTTATTCCAATGGAGAACAGTTGTCTACTTCAACATAATCTAGTAGAGTTCACAGGAGCACAATAATCGAAATTCGTAGCGAGCAGGTAACTTTTCAAGTGCCGTTGGAAACCTATCACGTCAAACACTTTTGACAGCTGGATCTTCTTGTTCATCGACTAGTGGGCGGGACTCTGGTAGCGTACAGTAGTTCAGCTAGACCACACCAAACCACCCACTGGGAAAAAGCTCCGTAGGCATGTCCGGCAGCTATCGTCATTATTAAGTCCAACGTCATGAAAGTGGTGAACGGTCACATATAAAAGTTGACGTCTCGGTAGGTGGTCTTGTTTACATTTCCTTATTTGTATTTTCACAAATTTTTCTTCCAGTGCTCCAATCATCATGACGTCTTCAATTATTCAACTAGAGTGCCAATGCAATAACTATCCTTGGGGAAAGAAGGGAAAGGATTCTTTAGCTGCTCGATATGCTGCTGCAACTCCCGGAGGAAGCTTCGAGTTGGACGAAAAGAAAGAATATGCCGAGGTGGGTATTTCCCATCTCAAAGTCCTCTTGCTTCGACTTTGGTCTCACTTGAATAATGTCCTTGCATAATCTGGGACATTTAACCTAAGCCATCGTTCACTTCACATCCTCCACCTCAATTCAACCCATCACGGGGCATGCTCTGACAACATATGGACAGCAATGGATGGGAACATACCCCACGACTCCATCCCTCGTCCTCTCCACCGGAAAAGACCTCCAAGAACACTTGAATGCCAACAAAGAAGCACTAATCGGCAAACCAATCCTCTCAAAATTTGGAGCTGATCTCCCTTACCTACCCAAAGTACACTTCCGGTCCCAAGAATAAGCATAAGTTCTCCTCTAAAGCCTACCAGATCCTCTCCATAGCCAAAGCGCTACCCCTCCAGATACACCCAGACAAGCAACTCGCCCAAAAGCTCCACGAAAAAGATCCCTCCAAGTTCGGTGACTCAAACCATAAACCCGAAATCGCCGTCGCCCTCTCCAAGTTTGAAGTCTTCGTCGGCTGGAAGCCACTTCCTCGAGTGCAGGCACTCTTCACAGACGTGCCAGTGCTTCGATCAAGTTTTGTTCCCAACGATGCACGTGCCAACTTCACCGTGGACAATCTGAAAGGGATTGTTAGTAAAATCTTATCGGCCAGCGATGAGGATGTCAAGGATGTGTATGATAAACTGAGGGAGATGAAGGCGGCTGATTTCGGAGAAGGAGAGGGGTACATTGCTGAGATGCTGCCGAGATTGGCTGAGCAATACGACAAAACGGATCCCGGAACGCTTGTTGCGCTGTTGACGATGAACTACATGGTACTGGAGAAGGGTGATGCGATCTATGTCCCCGCCGAGTAAGTATTCCTGTGTGGCTTGGACAAGTTTCGAGGAACTGATGAGGAAATAGTGGCATTCACGCGTACTTGAGCGGAGACATTGTCGAATGTATGGCACGCAGCGATAATGTTCTAAACACAGGCTTCTGTCCCCGCGCAGACAGAGACTCCATCGAGCTGTTCACAGCGGCACTCACTTTCAGCCCGAGATCTGCAGACGAAGCTCTTCTCAAGCCCAAGTCTTCTCCCAAGGGGACAAACGGCCATACGCAAGTTCTCGCTCCGCCCATGAGCGAATTCGACATGCTTGTCACGGCATTGAAATCTGGAGAGAAAGAGACTGTTGAAGCATTGAAGGGACCAGCAATTTTGATCGTGACTGGAGGGAAGGGGGTTCTGAAAGCGGAAGGCAAGGAGACTGAAGTTAAGGAGGGCTATGTTTTCTTCGTTGGCTATAATACGGAGATCGAGCTTATAGCCGACAGTGAGCTGGAAACACACATCGCTTTTGCCGAAGCGTAATTAGCTTCTTGCTCAAGAACAAGCTTATAGCATTTATGCTCGAGATTTCATTGTTCTTCCCATCTCGTTATCTTTCTTGACTGTTGAATTTTCATTTCGGTGCAATATCACGGAAAACTGTAGCCTTTTCCTCACAAGTGGTCATGGCGCGCAGTGATAAGGGGAACTGGAGAGGTCAATGTATGCATGATGTTTCATTTACTTGGTATCCCGAAATCAAGCGACTCGCCCCCGTTCAAGGAATCTCGCCCCATTCAGAAGCGTTCCACTGGCCGCACGAGGTACCCAGCAGCAATCTATCACACCTCTGCATTTTGAATCTTGGAACTTGAATCTTTTTTTGACTTGTACAAAAATGCAAGTTTTTACTTCTGGCTTATAACACGACACCTAGATTTAGATAAAACACGCAAATATGTATCTATATACATATAAATACATGCATATAGATGAATTTCCACGCTTAGGTACTTGACATTTCGTGAACTCACGCCAGCCATTCCTTCCGTCTAACAAGACCCTGCTGAGGGAAACATAGCGCCAACAGGAGGCTATGTCCGAGGCCATACTTGTTTTCCTTCAGCCTTTCAAATTGTAGTTTACTGACTTCCCTCATCGACACCAGTCCGCTCAGCATTTCCTCATCCGACACTTTCCTCCCATCAGGAGAAAGATACGAGCTGACTCTATCAGTTTCTGAATCATGAAGTTGAGAGCAAAGTGAAATGAAATTTGTCCACGGCGCACTCGTGAAGTAGAATGAGCTCCGCAAGAACTTTAGTAAGATGAAGCGTGTTTGAACGTCCCACACAACCTAAGACAGACGCCTCGCTATGAGGCTGGATCCATTTAGATTTCTGCAGCCAAAAAATCGAACATTAAGAGCAAAAAGAAAGTCAAAAAACATACAACAGTGGGTATTCGCTGGTGGTCACCCACCCAACTACTAATCCACCGATCTGAGGCTTATGTATGGCAGAGCGGACGGGATGCCCAGTTTTCCTCAGTCTATGGTCGTATGTGGCAGAATTAATCATATCTCGTTACATGTACCAATCAAAAAAAGATTTCTCCCTGCCATTGGCTTGCCGCTTCGCTTGCTAACCATGTCATGGCGAGAAATATCCAAAATTTGAGGATCTCACGGTGGACTACTTCATGCGATGCTCGCGTACACAAGTAATAAGAGCACTGGATTCGGTCTTCTGATTCGAATCTTGAATTTTTCTCTCCTCCCCAATTAATCTCCTGTGTATTTGTCAGGTCACGGACTTTCTAGCAGTGGCGCTCCTTACGAATATCCGCATTCGCTAAGCGCACAAGTGGCTCACGCGCGTCTCCATCTTCCTCTCCTCCTCCTTGTAGTTTCTTCTCTCTTCAACCTCAAACGATACAACTAACAGGACCACGGCATTATCTACTATTATAGTCTTTATAGGGAAGCAGATATTCGTCGCTTCTCTGCACCTACAACTTCACCTCGAAGTCTGTTCAGCACGACGTACCGGAGAGCGGGCAAGGAACACAGTGTATGATACACTGGTATACACCCCCGGATTACCAAACTGTCAGCTATTTCACCTCTTACTTTCCCCTTCACGTAACAACAACCTCGAGTACAGCTCTTCAAGCGACTTCGCGTCACCTCTGGTGATTTTAAACAACTGATGAAGGTGAAAGATTCACAATGAGGTCAAGTGAGACCATTGAGTGCGAGATTACGAAGATTAGAAAGAGAAGAGCAGACAGGCTCGTCCAGAACCCGCCATAGCCCGTTACTTCGTTGGATTCGAACGAAAGTCTCAGGTGGGGAAAAGGCAGATAAAGCGAAATTGACAGCTAGCGAGACATCGACAACTCATGAGAAGATAGCACATCGGTCACTCGAAGCACTCTGTGGGAGGAACCTACACAAGAACTATGACAACTGAGCGTCGAGGAGCTGTAGTTGCCCAACTGCAAACAGGTGAGAGAACGACAGATGAAGTAACAAAAGCCGAATTCGACATTTCCGCGACGTACACTTCATGATGTGGAGTTTCTTATCAGCCGCTCGATGTTTGGAAGCTGAGCTGCCGCAAGATCACATATTTATTGACCTCCTCTTGCACACTAGCTACTTATGCGACAGATTTGGGAAAGTGAAGACACAGAAAAGCAAGAAGCCTTCAAGAGTGATTGGCGATATTTCAAACTGATATTTTACTTGATTGCTCAGAGAAAGCAAAGTTTATGGCATTCAGCGATGCGAGTAGGGAAGAAAAGGCTTGTTTCAAGATCATGGAAATGTATCAACTCATCCGCCTCTGAAATCTTTTGAAGCAAGTCGCCCGAAGCAGAAAATGACAGCACCAACAATCCCATAAAATGAAAAGTGGCAACTCAGCAGAGTGTTGACTAAGCTCGCGGTCGCCGGTAGTGAATCGAGAACAAGACGCTCAAGTTTCGAGGCTCCAGCAGAGCGGTATATCTATGCACACAGACTAGCTGACACCCTACTTGGAGAGGAACTCGTGTCAGCTTAAGTTGTGTGCAATGTGATGAAGTGTATATCACTACGCACTGCGGAGGGGACATGGTATGAACCCGATTCGCTATGAAGGTGAAGCTTGTATGTACACAACTATCCTAACACGCTGCGCAGAAGACAAGTTCAAAGAGTCTGTGTTATTGAGACTTTCGTGTCTCGGATTCTGTGGTCTCCGATGCTGTTGCTGTTTCTTCAGCAGCTCTGCCTTCAGCCGCTGTCGCTGCTTGCGCAGGAGTGGGCTCATCGAGTTCTTCTGGTTCATCGTCTCCTTGCACATCAGCGACTCGGTCACCAGCGGCATCAAGAGTTCTTGCGGTCCAAGCTCGCACCCACGTCCACACTGCCTACGAATTGTCAGCATTTCCTCACCTTTGGACATGATCGGACTTACTGCTAGAAAGGTAATAACTCCAATGATTACGACAGTCCAGGAAATGTCAGCAAGCCTGTCTCGTCCATTTGCCCCTCCTCCCCTTCTCCGACCGCCTCCCCCAACTAGCCCAGTCTGCCTGAGGTTCCACCAATGCCACGGAGACATAGCAAAGAACACTTTGACGAAGCCTAGCAGCCCAAGGGATGCCAAGCCTTTCAAAAAGTGCTCGAGCCATGAGGTATCCTCATCTTCGAGTAGCAAAGCTGTTCCCCCAGTTGGCAACGATGTGATCGTATCGTATGGGTCGAGGTACAGGGAGATGATAGGATCCGCCACGAAGCCAAAAACGAAGACAGTGGTGAGCATAATCAAGAAAGTGATCGCGATTTGCGTCAGGGTACTTGTGATCAGTCGACTCCATCGCATTCTTTCCAAGCGGTACTGGTATTTGCATGTAGGACATTCCCAGAAATTTCGTCGACTGTAGGAAGGATCCGAATGCCTCCACTCTTGTAAACAGCCTTCGTGGACATACTTTTGAGAGCCTCGACATTTGCATGGCCTGATTAATCGTCCAGAGCTAGGATCTGCAGATATGTATGACACCCTGGGCGCTGGGTGAAGGATCGAAGGGATACCTCCAGTGAGATCTTCAAGCGTTGGAGGCACCTCCTCTAGACATATCCTGCATGTTCGAGTGGCATAGTGTTTTTGAGGTGGTGGGGTTGGAGGTGGGGTGTGTTGTTCAAAGTCTTCAGAAGAAGTTTCCACATCGCCTTCTGGGACTGCCTCTGCGAAGGCACCTGGCGCAGATGCAGAATCGCGTTCGTCTTTGAGTATATCTTCCGTAGAGTCAGGCCAAGACCAGTTGGCTCGAGTTTCGTAAGGAACAGACATTATAATAGCTTACAGCTGGATGATCGAACAGCTATGTAGGCATTGAAGAAGCTTCGCAAACAGCTCTGGAGCTCCTAGAAACGATCAGTGTGGAGGCATTAGTGAAGTAGAAGATAGCTCCTTGTGGCCGAGGTATTAAGAGCTCGATGGATGGTGAGATGTGGCTTCTCTGAGTTCCAGAAAGACAAAGAAGAGGGATGCTCCGCCGCCATTCGGTGGTTGAAGTCAATGTTGTACCGCTTTGCCGAACAGGACTCGAACGACACCACTGAGCGCATGCCTCAGGCTGCAATATTTAGCCTTGTCCAGCACGGTCGCCAGGCACTCGCGTCCTGAGATGCCTTCCCTAGCTTGAGCTTCATCTACAGTCCAACAACAGCTCAATTATTTTCTTCCCCAAACTCCACGCAACTCCATACCGATCTGCCTTCGTCATCTGTTTTTTTGCTACCGCTTCGGAAGAGATCATCAAGAAAGACAGGCAACATGGCGGACAGATATTCCTTCTCATTGACAACGTTCAGTCCAAGGTAAAGCTCCATCTTTAAGCTTCGATTTCGCGCATAATGGCGAGCTCTTGCAGAGATATTGTTCGATACTAATTTACAATAGTGGGAAACTGGTGCAAATAGGTTCGTTCTCTTCAAGCCACAAAATAGACATCGCGCTGGCTCTCACCGTGCGCTCGCTATAAAACTACGAAGCTAACTCCTGGACTCAGAGTATGCATTGAATGCTGTCAACCAAGGTGTCACTGCGCTAGGAATCAAGGGTAAGCTTGAGCAAGGATGGCCGAAGCTCCAAGAAGCTATACTGATAGCACCTGCAGCTACAAACGGAATTGTTCTGGCCACCGAAAAGAAGTCATCTTCTCCCCTTATCGATCCCCCGTCCCTCTCGAAAGTCAGCCTCATCACCCCAAACATCGGTATGGTCTACTCCGGAATGGGTCCAGATTACAGAGTGTTGGTCGACAAGGCGCGCAAAGTCTCACACACCGGCTACAAGAGAATCTACAACGAGTACCCCCCAACGAGAATATTAGTGCAGGATGTAGCAAGAGTGATGCAAGAAGCTACGCAGTCAGGAGGTGTACGGCCATATGGTGTCAGTCTGTTGATTGCTGGTTGGGATGAGGGTATTGAGCCAGAGTCAGAGGAGGCTGCCACTGCTGATACGCATCCGGATGAGAAGAAGGTGTCAGGCAAGACTGGTGGCACTCTGAAGGGTGGACCTATGCTGTACCAGGTTGATCCAAGTGGCAGTTACTTCCCATGGAAGGCGACTGCTATCGGCAAGAGCGCTACTTCTGCTAAGACGTTCTTGGAGAAGAGATACACTGAGGGCTTGGAGTTGGAGGATGCAGTTCATATTGCTCTATTGACATTAAAGGAGACGATCGAGGGCGAGATGAATGGCGAGACAGTAGAGATTGGTAAGCTGATATTCCGTGAAAACAGGCCATTTTACTAACATTTATAGGTATCGTTGGACCACCAGCCCACCACTTGCTTGGCGTTGAAGGAGTTGAGGGAGCACAAGGACCAAGGTTCAGAAAGTTGACACCGCAAGAGATCGAGGACTACCTTACGAATCTATGATCTTTTTCTTTTGCAATGCTGGGTCATTTCGTTGCGCATTCAGAGCATCGGTGTATTATAGAATGGCATGAGAAGACAAAATGAAGGACACGAGATACCAACATGAGCTATATTTCCGTTCAAGTGACATTTTGTACCAGAACGAACGAACTTTTATATCCAGCATGGACACTCATGATTCTCTGTCCTTCCCCCAAAGTCAACTTTACCTCTTTCCATTCGTTCAAATTCTTCACATCCAAACCCAGCTGGCCATTTGCACCCTCCCCTACCACAAAAAGCTTCCGGTCCAAGGTGACGGCAATGATATGATTCACACCAACAGATACATCCCAAACATCCTCATCTTCTACATCAACCGGCGTGGGACTTCCCTCTAGACCTTCCAAAATCGCCTTCTGACCTGCCCTACCGCCCCAAATATACAGATCATTGTCGTCTGTCAAAGCAGCTGTAACATAGCCACCAGACGATATCTTCCGGATGCTTCCTCCAGGAAGTTCGACTAAGTCTTCGACGAGGCTCGGAACTTGTGCTGGGCTGGATGGGTTCAGCTGAAGAGATCAGGAGTTGGTCTGCCAACACTTACCAGTTCCTTGAGACTTCTCGACCCAAGCAATTGGGGTACCGTCCGTCGCCCCAAGTGTAGACTCTCCCTCCTTCCTTTGAAAGGGCAGTGAATGTCGTTTGATTTGCTACAATCTGCTGTAATTCCTCTGGGAGTCCGAGATCCTTGCTATTCTTGCTCTGGAAGTCCTGGAGGGATGCGTAGTTCTTCAAGTGGGTAGGTGTGGATTCTGCATATATCAGTTAAATTCTTCCATACTGATAGAGGGGAAAGACATTCAAGTGCTGACTTACCTATCAACTGGTCGTTTCCTGCCATTGCTAGGTGTGCGAAGCTATCTTGCTTCGATAGACAGAGACATATCAAGTCGTCTGGGCTACCAGCAGAAATAAGTCCTTTTGAGGTTCGTACTGTGAATATTAGCTAATTGCTCCTTACACAGAGTGTCAACTATCGATAGGACTTGTGGGAACTGGAAGTAAATATCATAAGATCAGAGACATTGCAGAATCAGACATTGGAAGAGAGATAATAGATGAGTTTATGAGAGCAAATACTCGGTCACGTGGCCAAGTGAATTTCTTCTTGAGGCCAGAGATCGAGGTCTTCTGTTGAAGCTTTTCAACGGGAAATTCCAGATCTCAAACGTCTCAAACGACCCATTCTACTTACTCAAAGTGGCCGAAAGGCTTGTCCGTAGTATCTCAATTTGCTTGTCTTCGAGGACACGCTTGAAAACTGTAAGATCCTTCGAGTCCAGCCCATTTCCTCCGGAGAATTCGAGCTGACCCCAGGCATTGAATCCAGAGGCCCAAAGCTCCATCCTTGTATGGAAACTTGAAACGGAGCCTTTACGAGGTTAGTTGGCTAAAGTTGTATCCAGTTCGTAAATAATGGTGTTTTGTTTTGTACCGTGCCGAGCACAGCCACCCAGCAGCCTCGCCTAAGCCCCCACTACTCGGCCTGGGGAGTGAATTAGCTTCGTTGGCCTAAATCCGTCCTCTGTCAGCATATTTGGACAGACAACGACTGACCAGACTTTGACAAATAAATGTGCAGATATTGTTATCCCATCCAGCGAGGATATACCTCAAGACTTGTCCAGACCTCTCCGGCCCTCAATATCCTTTGATCGTCGCAACCTTACACCTGGCTGACCACTCGCTGTGCCGTAATATTGACGCCAAGGATCCCGAGTCGCAGCAGCCCCGAGTCCTGGAAAGGCTGCCTACCATCAGGCTACGACATTTTGTTCCTGCAGGGACCGATATCAGCTAGAACGGGTCGACCAGCCATTTCCCTTCCTTTCTCCAGGACAAGGTCTTTGTTTATCTGCTCTTGTGTCCCTTTCGCGTCCTATCTTCTGTATATCAATTGAACTCTGGTTTTACGTATTTGACCGAGTTTTTCTGCTCTTCTATATACCTACGCCAATCGCTGCTATTTGTCCATTTCAAAACTACTACAAGCTTTCCAATCTGTCAGAATTTCGTCCTCATCTCTCGAGTCCTTACCAGCCAAAGGGAGTTGTGTTCGCCAGGTGTGGTGGTGTTGACGGGCGATTGAGTGGACCAAGGATCTAGCGACTCAATTGACTTTCAATTCCCTGGAATTGAAGTAGATCGGGAATTCTCAGCCTATGGCTACGGTCTTGAACGCTGGTTTCGGATGTCCTCAGCAAAAATGAACCTCAGTCTTCCTCTCCGGCCTGCCAATAGGCGAAACGATGAGAGCAGAAACCACTTCACGAATTACACCCCCACTTCTTCGACCGAAGCCATTGCTGGACCTGTTCGAGAGCCTGCTCCTCTGAATGACCGGCTGATCGTCGGATTGGATTTTGGTACTACTTACTCTGGGTAAGTTATTTTTGTTGGTCAACGGCGTTTGAATAGATTTGTCAAGGCGCATTTGCAGTAGTAGGTTCAAGACAGTCTAACAGACTTTGGTCATGGCTATCACGACTCATTGTTTGCTTTGAAGCTGTGCCTGTGGTAGAGCCATGCCCGGGAGCGAATGATACCGTATTTGCACAGTACATAGGATGTGATTATGTGGTATCGCACTCTCACAAGGCAATGGACTAATACTTGAATAGTGTTGCTGCTGTCTACACTTCGACACCAGACGATGTCGAAATCATCAAAACCTGGCCTGGTGGAAACGGAATCACGTCAGACAAAGTTCCCACAGAAATAGCATACGACTATCCTCCTGGCTCACCAGATGGCACCGAACCGACGATAAAATGGGGGTTTCAATTCAGACCTGAAGAGTCCAGACTTCGGTGTATCAAACTTTTCCTCGACCGGTCACAGAAGCTACCTTTCTACGTCAGTCCATTGGAGACTGCGGCACAGTTGAAGAAATTCAACAAGAATGTCGTGGACGCCGTCAGTGACTACCTCACTCAGGTCTATAACCATACTATGGAGACACTCACCAGACGGTACGGAGAGTCCTTTATGGCTTCGACGAAAGTCGAGTTCGTACTTACATGTCCTGCTGTGTGGTCCGATGCAGCAAAGAACACGACTCTGCTTGCTGCAGAGAAGGCAGGGATGGGATCCAAGTCCGACATTCAGATGATCAGTGAGCCGGAAGCAGCAGCAGTCTATACACTTAAAGCCATACAACCAAACCATCTGAGTGCTGGAGACAATTTTGTTGTTTGTGATGCTGGTGGTGGAACAGTGGACTTGATCGCCTACAAAATCATATCACTCAAGCCATTGAGAGTCGAAGAATCTGCAGTTGGAACAGGAGGGTTGTGCGGAAGCGCATTTCTTAACTATCGTTTCGAGGAACATGTTCGAAATCGCATTGGTCATGCTAGGTTTGATGAGATAAAGCTGAAGAAGGGGAAGTGTTGGCAGATGGGACTGAGATACTGGGAAGAATTTGTCAAGCGAAACTTCAACGAAGAAGAGCATGCTGAGGTCAATGTTCCCTTCCCGGGTCTGCCTGACGACGAAGAAGCTGGTTTGGATTGCGGCTTCCTGGTTATGACTGCCCCTCAGATCAAGGAGATATTCGAGCCCGTGGTCAAGGAAGTATGCGAACTTGTCCAAGGACAGGTCGATGGGATCAGACAGAAAGGAGGTATCGTTTCCGGCATAGTCTTGGTAGGTGGATTCGGACAGAGCAATTATCTGTACACGCGATTAAAATCGCACTTCAATACTGCAGCGCCGCCTCCATACAGCGAGAGACCAACACATGCGCAAGCCACGGCGCTCATCACGAATGGGTCAGTAGAGGTCATGCAGCCGGTCAATGCATGGACGGCAGTGGTCCGAGGAGCAGTATTGAGAGGTCTCGAGGGGAGTATGGTCGTTTCTCGGAAAGCAAGAATGCATTATGGTACCTCATACGCTACGGTGTATGATGAGGATAAACATCAAGTAAGCGAGAGGTACTGGAGTCCTCTTTGGGAGCGCTGGATGGTCAGCGACAGGATGCAGTGGCATATCACCAGTAAGCAATCCTACGCCTCTCGATGCAATATACTAAGCATTTGACAGAGGGAGAAACATTGAGTGCGGCAACTCCTATCAGTTTCCACTATACTCGCAACTTTCGGTAAGTCCCTGTCAAATTTATGTGTGAAAGTCATATAACTAACATGCATCAGACCAGGCCAATCTCTCGTCGTCTCAGATGACTTGATCGCCTCAGATGCCGATGGGGAGCCTCCGAGTGCCTACTCCCGAGATCTCGTGAACGTCTGCACGCTCACGACTGATCTCGGTGCCGTACCCAAGAGTCTCTTCACGAGGCTGACGACAACGAGGGGGGTGGAGTTCGATAATTTGGATTTCACGCTTGAGATGATTGTAGACAGCGCTGGTCTCGCATTTGAGTTAAAGGTTGATGGCTTCCGTTATGGTAGAGTAGAGGCGGAATTTCATTGAAGGTGGTGAATATCGCGGGTGCGTTCTGAATAATTTTTGTTGAGGTCGAGGGAGGCACTGAAGAGCGTAATCGCTTCCTCGATGGGCACCGAGCTGAGAACATGAAATCGTCTCGCCATGAAATACACACACAGGAGTAGCGAAACAGCCGCTGTAGATATCAGGAATGGGATAGTTTCACGTACTGTTTCTTCGAAGTTCTTGTTTGATGTCGCGACTAGAAGTAGAGACATATAAATGCCCAACAAGGAGGACGTCACTCTTCAGAGATCCTTCCGCGCAGCATGTGAGATGCGATCCAAAGAGGTAGGGGAGACCTCTTCCTTCCAATAATTGTTCTGTTCAAGTCGACAGTTGCGACATCGGTCATGCCATGTCATGATGTAACATTCGATCTTCTTCACCGCCGCGACGTTGGGTTCACACTGAATGCAGGCACGCATGAGCCCGCCCTGACCGCTCCGCACATTATTTCAACTTTTCCACATTTGAAGTTCCTACTTTTCTTTTGGTATTCTTCTTCTCTCCAGGCCGATCTCGCAGTAAGTAGACAGGCGTAAAAAGTGGCATGAATCAAACACTTGGTGGGGAATCGGACATGGCAGTGCTGCCGAGATTGAGAAGTCCATGGTATGAAGCTCGACTGGAGTAAAGTTCTTGAAGTAAAATACAACATTTACATACAGGATATAGAGGTAGCTGTGTATCTGTTGACACCATGAGTATCTCGTGCTTTTGAGGACATTTGTGGATATGTATGTAGTATGAGGTCCGGAAGTTGATCAACGAAAGTGTCCGCCTTGGACGATTGCTTTTTGACTGTCACAGCTTGCTTGCTAATACGTGGCATGCATGATATGTGTGAATGATTCATTGATGATCAGCTCTGCACAAGGCCAAATTTCTCAGATGAGATTATGCCCAATCATGGGCAAGACTTCATCCGGTTCTAGGAGTATAATCGAGCATCTGGTGAAGCTCTAAGTCGGGAGACTGTTGACACTGCAGTTACATATTGTATATGGTCGTTGGTATCCAATCGCTTCAAATATGAGGATTCGATGAGCAAGTGATTGGTGAGCAGTGTGCCTGATCCTACGGCACAGTCAAAGTTGTGAGCTATTAGAGTATTATTTGAAGGAGATGGTCTTGTCTGATTGTTACAACTTCGATAATACTGATGAAGTGTGTTTTATCTCTTGTTTCGAACGCCACAGGAAGAAGTCCTTTCGCATTTATTCACTGGGTCGCCCCTTGACCCTGTTGCAGGCTGTGCAGGCATGCGAGCAGAATCATATCAGGAGTGACTCCGCCCCATGCTGTCGAGTGAGCCAGTAGAACTGGTTACTCCAAGTCCTGCTCAGGTGAAGAGGAAAAAAATTGGGCATTCGGCTTTCTGGTTGGTTCGATTCAGCTGGAATCTCGTCTACGTAGTCATACAGACGGCAGAGAATGTTCAAGTTAAGTCGCCGAGACATTCGAATTCGACTCCTTACAAAATCACTAAATGGCTCCAATTGAGAATATAGTTTCGAGCCCGAAAGTTTGTTTGGAAGCAGCGTTGGGAAGTGAGGGCGGTTTTCTGTCCATTGGGATGTGGTCGCACCTGCTGTTATTGCTACCCGATCTGGTATGTGAGCCCAACAGTGATGCGTTGTGTATCCTCATCCTCCATTCATCCAGATATTTACCGGCAGTGGTTATCGTCAGATCGTCAGACACCTTGGGACACACAAGAATATTCTGGAACGTTTGCTACATCGAGTCGGAAGATCTCCTACTGGCCCCTGTGAGGTAGGGCAGGAAAAGTCTCGGATCACATCAGTCAGGGGAGATCATTTCGGCAAGTGATCACAGAAGATTGTTAAGTGGAGACGTGTGATTCATTCAAATCCATGCTAACGAGTCAAGCTTTTTAGTCTATCATCCTGCTCAAGTATGAAAGCATGAAGCTTCGCTCGAAACTGAAAGATATATCTCTCCAAGAAAGGGTACAAGAAACCATCATCAACAATCAAGAAAACTCCATCCGAGATACGAACACCGGTTCAAATCCAATCAAACATTATGGTCAACCAGCGACCGAGACTGCCCTATCGTCGCACTCGTCTAAGTCATCACAGACTCCACCCATCACGTATGTCAGCCTTCGGGACAATCTCCCGCAACGAGGCAGACACCCAGGATTTTTCTGCCTTGCACCGCACGTTCCTGACGCCAAACCCAAACACTCGGTGAACGCCGTCATCTCGCATAAAAAAGTTCAAACAAATAAACAGAAATTACAGAGACATCAACAAAGAAAGCAAAATTATCAAATGGAGATACGACGTCCGGCATCGCCGAGTTGCCACTCTCGCAAGTTGCCACCTCTGACAAGACACTCAGCCACAACGATGATGGGTCATCGCGCCAGAAGTATATGTATGAACCCGAACATCCCCGCCGGGTAGTATAAAAGACGATGTTTTGTTTGGATGATCGATGTGACCTCGTGGCCTTTGTTCTCGCCTGTTCGATCGACGGCCCGAAGAGTTGGTCGGGGACGCTTGTAACACGGATCGCATTATGATCTGGGCTCATAATATACCTCGGCCTTCCTAGACGACTTTGTTGACTTGTGAGTACTTCTTCCGCTTCTCCCCTTGCCCTCCTCCTGTCTCATCTGACGTTTTTCATTCCTCATGTCGTGTGTACCGCCAGCTGCCTTCGCATTCTTGCGTTCGCGCTCCTTCATCTCCGGAGTCTGGAAATTCGGATCAACCAAATAATCGCATGGCTGTCTTTCCGTGAAGGACATGTTGTCTTCATAATCTTCATTGGCTATGAGCTGGTATCTTTTCAGATGCTTCAAAAGGAAGTAATCTGGGCGAGGTCCGACTCTTCCTCGATATTCTTGGTGGTGACGACCAATATGAATCATTCTAGCCCTCCAGGTTCGCTGTGGGTTCTGATGATGCACATATGCAGCCGGGTCATCGCAGAAGATGCATACCGTAGACGACGGAGGGTCGTTACCGATGAAATGTGATAGCGAATGGGCTATCCAATCTTCCCATCTCTCAGGATGATATCTGATGCCACATCCGAGCATTTCGAACTCGCACGGTAGTTCGTAGTCGTCGGTTGCCATGCTGCGCTGGTTGTGCCACGGAGGAGTTCCGTCGTGTGCAATGGAAGGAGCTGACGACAGAGCTGTCGAAGTCGAAGATCTTCGACTCGCAGAATCACTGCCGCTGCGTCTGCTCGAGCTGCTGATGGTTGAAATATTGCTGAAAGTCGGGCTTGCTATAGTCGTTGGGGTTGTGCGGTATGCTCCAGTAGGAGGATCGAAAGGCAGCGGTGCTAGTCCCAGCAGTCCCCGTACGCGATCGTCACGGCCGTGCTTCTTCGAGGTATCTTCTATCCCTCTATCCATGACAGCCTCTGTGTGTTGGTATTATGAAAGTGTTTGTCGGCGTGGCCAGCGCACGATGGTAAAGGAGGAAAAAAGTGCGGGGTGCAAGGACGATAAGAACAATGTTCGAAGGAACGTTTCCAGGAAAATCAAAGCCCAAAACTGTCAGAAAGGGGTCGAACACCTGGAAAAAGACGATCAAGAATCTTTCGACAGCTAGCTGCCGAAGTTCTTGCGAAGTCGAAGCCGATGTGTTGGTTGATGACTCGTCCAGATATCAAGCTGTTTTGGCGGCGACGATGATGGAAAGTACCCGGCCTTTTTCGCTTGCGTGCAGGCGTGGGGGATGTGCAGCAAAAGAATCAGAGGCACGAGATATCTGAAGAACTGAACGAGCTTTTGGTCTCAATTTGTTTCGTAATCTCGGAATTCCTGGCAAAGGATGCTGGTCAGATCATCAAGGTCGAGCGAGATACCTTTTCAGTTATGGAAACGACCTTGGATTTGAATCACCGCCAGCACGTCAAGGGCCATTATGTATGCACTTCCCTACAAGGATGCATTGAACTAACACCACCACTTTACGACTGCCACTTCACCAGTCCAGTGGCTTCTAGTGGCTCCAAGCAGGCGTCAAAGTCTCGTCTGACCCATGCCAGCCAAACTCAATTATCACACTGACGCTCCGGCTTGGACCTCATTTGTTTGGTTTAGGTGTTGATCTGATCCCTCATGAGATACGCAACTGTCACGTTGCACCGTGCTCAGGATTCGAGATTCAGGCACCTTCAAGCATTCCTGTTGCACTGCACTGCACTGCACTGCACGATACAGTACTCACCCACCTCACCACTACCACGGTTCTCGCGTCTTGCGAAAGAAGCCGCGCAGCAAGAATTGACGAGGGGGATGTGAATAATTTCTGGAGGTGCGTAATGCACAACATACGTGGATTTCAAGCCCAAAATTATCGGAAGAACTGTATCCCTGCTGCTACCCGGACTCCATTGTCACTGGTAGCTTGAGAGAGCGAGGCAACGAGGCAATCGAGTTCTGGACTCGATACCATAAGGGAGCAAACAAAGGCTCCTGGTCTAGCTGTTTTCCACACCGCTTCTCGGGTTGCACCAACAGCTTCATATAACTGGCCACGAAGTTTTGGATTGGAAATCAAGTTCTTGTACGTTGTTTTACAGTAGACTGGAGATGCCTCCAATCCATGCTATTCCAGGATCCACGACCCTTTCTGGCCGGACACAACATGAGCAAATAGTCATGAGCTTCACCTTCTGCTACTTCGAGACGCTGAGCGACCTTCCATGCAAGTCTTGCAGGATCTCGAGAGGAGATGAACTACGGCCATGAATTCAGGAATCGGCCCATTTGTTCTTGCACCCGGGTTCCTGCACTTGTCTATACTGCTGCCCGAGTCGTTTGCTGAACTCTTTTTGAAATTTTGAGTGTCCAAATACCGAGACACTGGAACGTCACTAGAGGGACAGAGTGGTTGCATGTCCGAATCGTTGCAGAAGAGAGACAGGGATACTGAACCCTAAATCACAAACCAACACAGCGCTTCTACAGCATCTTTCAACGCCAGACTACGGTATCCGGGATCCCCGAAGGACATTTCGATGATACTCGTTCGATTGACCCACGGATTAGCCAACTTCTGGCTTGCAGAAATATTTGAAGCAAAAGTGGAGGATGAGGAGTCACTTTTGATCCCTTAACCTCCACTTCTGTAGTAATGGGGGCACCAATAAGCTGACAGTTGTGCCACACCTGTTCCATCGCAGAGCCTCATATGGCCTGACTCTTCCTCGCGAAATTTGCATCTGCGTCCGTAAGGCGGGGATGCCAGTACGTTTTGCGAGAAGTCGCAACGTCACCTGTGCGTTGAAGACGGGATGGAAATTGTTGGCGCATGCAAGCCTGTAAGTGCTGCGTATATTTGTTCCATTTCGGCAGAATATCCTACTCGGTATCAAGCGATCTTCAAGATGCTTTTGATTTAGGATGTAGATGACGAAGGCCCCCTGGTCACAAGTCCAGATCCAGTCAGACTTCTCCAATATCTGACAAATCTTCAATGTTTTGGGTATAATTTCCTCCTTTATCGCGAACAAGCATCTTCGTATTCTCTCAATCGGGTGCGCATAGCACTCTGATCTTTGCCACCACATTTTTGAGGTGGCTCCTCTCTCCATTCTCATCCCCAGCTTTTACAATCCCCGGAAAGGTCACACATCTGATCTCCCGATCGTTCAACTGGTCTTCATCTTCACCCCCAATATCTTCCATACTATCCGCATCGAACATGGTTTTCTGATAGTCGACGATGCTAGGCATCATGATACTGAAAACTGCTTTTTGCACGCGCAGCTGCCGCGACAGTTCGATCGAGCTGCTGATTATGCTGCGTAGTGCTTGATCTCGCGCTTCCGTGTGCTTAGTATCACTGATACCGTCCATTATACTGTTTACTTGGGAGATTATACCGTCTATTACGGCTGTGGTTGAGGATTGTAGTTTTTGTGATTTTTTGCGCAGCATAGAGAGCGTGGTTGAGCGCCATTGGTTCATGTTTTCTGCGGAACCTATTTGGAATTCAGTTAGCTCGCGACCTTGTACAAGCTCAGTGAGACAGAGGGATTCGAGATGAGTAAGATACAGGGTAAGTGTACGTACCGAAATTACTTAACGTCTTCTCCACGTTCGCTAATTCGGTTGCCTGCTCTGGCGCTAAGCCGACGAAATAGGCCGAGAAGACGTGCGTTACGAGGATTTGCGAGACTAGGGATTGGATGAGATGGATTTTGGAGGATGAGGCGAGAAATTCGTAGGTTGGGACGAGGTTCTCTAGGGTTGTGAGGGTGTTGTCGGGGGCTTTGGATGTTTCTGCTTCGGTGTCAGCTAAGGCCATGAGGATTTTGACGCTATTCAAGAGAAACTGAATGAGATTCACCGAAATGAAAATTTGACAAGAGAAATTGAGCAAGCGCTGGTCGTGCTTGTGAAGTTTAAACATTTCGCTTGGCCTGAATGTTCGCCTTCAATTGAGTGTCCAGGAAGGACTCGATGTTTTGAAATTGCTTCCAACTGAATAATTTCATCTCATTGTCCCCTCACCTCCATGTTCAAGACATTCTCAATGTCCCTCTTCTCAATATGACAAGACATGCCGAATATCCCGAGAGGTTGTTCAGTTTCTGGTTCAATAGAATATCCACCCATTCTGTCAATAATTGAAGTGCCGTCAATCAAGCAGGTCAAAGTCACAACATCACTTGAGTGTCCCGAGCCTACTCAATTTTCGATCCAGCTGGGCGTCTGAAATAGCTTTCATGTCACAAGCCGACTTCGAGTTTCTAGACACCTCCAAGGTCCGAGTTTTCCATCAAACTCATGGACGAGATGCCAAAATCAACGAAATGAAAGAATAGGAAAGCACAAGAACCTACCAATTCTCACCCTTCTGAAGTGCGTAATAACCCAATTCTGCAACCCATTTCCCAACCTCCTCATCTCCTCCCCAAACACCTCATCACTAACCTGTTCCCCAACCTTACTACTACTACTCACCCAACTCTTCAACCCCCTCACCTGCCCCTGCAACGTCCTAACCATCTCCTCCTTCCCCCTCACCTCCCCCATCGCCTCATTATACGCCTCTCTAAACGCATCACGATCCAATATCAAACTCGAAATCCTCGTCTTGATATCCCTATCCCTCTCCTCCCTCGCCTCCGCAAACCCCGCAATCTCCTGCTTCAGCAGCCTCAGATCGGTGTCCGTTTGCAGGAATGTCTGATTCAAAGAGGAGTGTTTCTGCTGCCAGAACTGCACGGTTTCAGACTCGTTTGTTAACTTGTGAGAGAGCGTTGTCAGTTCGGCTGAGAATTCCGATTCCATTACCGAGAGCTCGCGCTCGAGGTCGGCGATCTTGCGGTCTTTTTCGTGGAGGAGGTCGCGGCTGTGGTTGCTATTGTGGCTGGGGAGGGTAATGGAGATGGAGGATATCGAGGCGCTGTCTTCGGCTTCCGAGGCGGGTGAGGTTGAGGTGGTCTCTGCTCCTCCTCCTCCTGCGATCGTACCGCTGCCTTCTCGACCGGATTTTGTAGACGCATTGTCGGGTGTGACTTGTTGCTGGGCTGTGTGGTCTGTCTTTGAACGGCCGTGGAGGGCGGCGCGAGGTGGGGTTGCGATGGGCGATTTGTTGGTGCGGAGGTTGGAGGCCCGAGGGGCTTTCTTTTCGTGGGTGCTCATTGTGACGGAGGCATTGGGTGCATTTTTGGTCTCAAGGTGACAATTGAGAGGAATTGGGGGTGTGGTGAGGAGGGAGGTAGGTAGAGAGGTATTTGTTTGAGGGATGGAGGGGTCGTTTGCTGGTGCCTGGCAGGCAAATCAAACGGATGGACTCGCTTCGAGGCTGAGTGTACGAGGCTGTGAGGCTGTGTGTGCGGGGTTCATGTGCTGACTTCGGATGCTCCGGGGGCATTTTGAGCTTTTCATTGCATACTTTCTTATGATGTTTTCTATCATTGATTTTTGGAGGAGACAGGCTTCACCTTGAGAACTTAAAGGCAGCAGAAGTGCTGGAGGAGTCACGTGGGAATTGGATCCACCATCCGAGTTGCCTCAGCTCTTCTTAAGTTGAGTAAAGTATCTTCAGAACAAATGTGATCGAAGCTTACTGCAATGATCAAATCCAAAGGTTGCTTTGAGAATTTTAACCATCGAGAACGAGGGAGGGAATTTGGGCTTTCGCCTTGACCTGATTGAAAATGACGATATTCCAAAGCGCACTCCAGAACACCAGTTTGCAATTTTATTTAACTCTGTTTGTTGACTTCTGATACAGGCACGAAAAGTTCTCGTTCATCATATGATATATGTCTAGACATACACAGATATCTAGATGTGCTTATTCGCCCACTTCCCAACAAAGTCAATCAAAGCCTGGTCAACATCCTAGTCAAGCATTAGCGAGAGAATATAAACAAAGAACCGAAAAAAGGGGAACTTACAGCAGGATGAGAAGCCGACAAGAAATGCTGGCCGTCCTTCACAGTAACTAACTTTGCATCCTTCGAATTCGTAAACAACTTGATCTCCTCCTGGGCATTGCTCACGCTATACACCACATCATCCGTGCCATGCAGCCAGAGGACAGGACACTTCACATCCGGAAGCCTGCCATGAAGACCATCCCTCTCCCTCAGATTGATAGCAGCCATGCGCGCTCTCCTCCTTCCTTCATCGCCTTGGTAATTGCCTTTGATAGTCTTAACCCAGAAATCGCGGACCGATTTATCGCAGTTCTTGCCAAACCCGATATCGATCAGGAAATTGCAGTAGTCAGAACTAGGCTCGAAATCAGGCGTTGATTGCGTAGTAGTCCACTCGTTGATGGAAGGCGTGAGATCGGATGGTCCGTCCCAGCATCCGAGCTTACGGGTGCGTTCAGACTCGTAGTCAAGGGATGTGCCGAGGGGGATGATACCTTCGATCACGTCCGGAGCGAGGAGTGCCATGCGGACGGTGATCCAGCCGCCTTGGCTGGTGCCAAGTACGAAGGCTTTCTTGATGCCGAGGGCGGAGAGGACTTGGATGTTCATGATGGCGGAGTCCCAGTAGGTGAAGTTCTCGGATTTTGTGCGTGTTTGGCCGTGGCCGAGGAGTTCGATGGCGAGGAGGTTCATCTTGGAGGTCAGAGCTTTGTTGGCGTATTGTTGGCGGTACAGCTCTGAGGAGGTGGTGAATGAGTTGGCGAGGACGAGAGTTGGTTTGGAGGGGTCATAGGGATGAGGCATCTGGTATCTGGATGTCGTGGTTAGTGCTCGTGACTTTTAATGGATATGATAATTTGGGGAGGGTTCCTACCCAGCATCGATACCACCCAAGTGGGGAACACGAACGGTCTTTGTGTTTGACATTGTGTATAACTTGTATAAGAGATAGTGATAGATGTGTTGACATAGAACAGTAAGAGTTGTTCAAGTGAAAAGATTTGGGACTTAAGCAACGAAAGTCATCAATATATACTTTCCCTTCCAGAGCCCCGAGCCTTAACCCCGCGGTTACTTGCTAGTGGTAATAACATAACACCCAACATGGACCAATTATTCTTTACATGCTGAGCAATACTCCGAATGATCTCCGCACCCTTGAGCTACCCCTCGAAAATGGCTTTATCAACCAATGAAAAGGAACAGATGTCGTGATACACCCAGGCTACTCTTGCATCGAGGTTGTGGAGACTGGCGCTAGGGATATGGACCCCGCATTTGAGGTCTTGACAAGATCACAGCTTTCCGAGAACTTGGTTATCTGAATTTGGTACTGAAAGAGTGATATCATTGGTTCAAAGATGTGTCTAAAGAGCCAATTCAGCAAACTCCATAGCAACAGCCAGGAAGGATATGGAAGAAAACTCATAGTCAGATCCGCGTTGAGGTCAAAAGAACAGAAAAGTATCGCTTTCCCACATCACAGGAAGAGCTATTTGATATTGCACAGGTCTTTACCGGACTACGGGATTTGAATGGCTTCCGTCCATCAAGATACCACTTTATTACCGATTATTTCCAATGCGGATATGGGAAGTTGGGAACTGTGGTTCCTGTTATTTTGGTCTGGTACGGAGCTTTGCCCTAGTTATTACCGAATATCTCCAGAGGCTGTCAGTCCATGGTGGACGCAGGAGTAACGGCGGAAGGGAACATCAGTTCTTCGGCGTTCCTGCTAGACACTTTTTGCAGTTTGAGTCTGGATTACGGACTGACGGACATTGTGTACCATCAATACTCTAGCTGCTGGAGTATCTGAAATAGCAGGATTGTTCTATGCCATCTTGTCTTTCGGATCATTTGTAGATGTGGAGAGTGAGAGTGAATGTATGGTCGCACTGGAAAGAGGCAGGCACATGACCAGAACGTCTGAGAACTTCTCGACCAAGAGGCAACTTGGTGAATGTTCAGCATGCAGCTTCACTACTTGAAGTGCGAACTATAGCTTGAGGAAGTGACATCTATTTTTGGAACGCTGAATAGCTCTATTGTGTCTCGCCAAAAAGCCCACTCACAGCATTTTGTTCAGCAGACTTACCGGCGTACCAGAAAGCAAGGTAAGGGAACAGCGCCTATAGCCTATCACAGCCAGCGCCCGATACAAATTCTCTCCGAGCGGCGGTGATAGGCTGTAGTGTTGGTCACCGCCAAAGTGCAACTGGAGACAGGTCCGTAGCATTAAGACCGTATTCAATTGGTCGATATTCTCATGCATTTCGATTCGACTGCAGTCGACATAGATGAGATGAGATAATAACGTACCGTACGAGTGTAGGCACACCCCACTTTAACGATGTATCCAAGTTATTCCGGGACCTTCTTGCAGCTGGCAAGAGCGCGGTGGTTTCTTTCCAGTGTTGACATTATCCTCTGTCTTCACAAAGCGCCGAGGAAGAATGATCAAATGTAAAATTCTCGCTATCACTTTGGAGTTCCGTGGCTCGAGGTGCAAAAGACGTCAAGCCGTGAAAAATGATCAGCTGAGCCGGCTTGCTTGTGAGCACAAACGAAGCGCAGTAAACAGTGGTTCGAATGTGACACTATCAAAAATTGATGCAGCCAGCTCCGGCGAGATGTCTCTGGCTGACCTGTACGCTTCCCTTGGTAACCTATAAAGAGTCCGAATGTCTCCAGGAAATGCATTTGAGGGCCGATTTCCTAGCTCGTTGCTCAAGCATGAGATCCTGTCCCCAAGACCTGCCAGCATTTCACTTGGCGTGCAGGTAGAAGCAAAGAAGATGATCCTTGGATGTAGAGCGACTCAAAAGGTCCCCATTGGATGAGAAAAAAATTGAAGGCTTTGTAGTGGTGCTTGGCGACGAATATGCAGATGCATGCAGTATCGCAATGATCTCGCTGATAGTCCAGACAATGGCCTGAAACTGTAAAATCATTCTCCTCAGCTCAACAGTCCTGTAAAGTAGATCCAAGATATCTGTGCGAGTTCACAAAGTCCGAACCTGGTTGATCTTGACTGAAGGCATGAGCCGCCCATGCGCTATTTTCAACAGCTTCGAGTAACTCTCCTCGGCCATGAAGCAATGCCGAAGGTGGATAATTGGGTAGGAAAGCACTACAGCTGATTAATCGACACAATCTCCCCACCATGCCGTATTGTCTCGCGTGCAGAAAACGGTTCTCATGCACCTCAACGTCACTTCTGTGCAACCATGAATTGGTCGTCCAGTGGGCCCATCTAGACAGCCTCCCGTACCACTGCCGTCCTGTCAAGGTCCCTTGCTCGCATCGGTCTGGCCCGATAACATGAACGATCGCTTGATCCTGTGTTACGCAGTGAATTCCGCATCCGCGTCCGCATGGAGGGGCAGAATCATGAAATGAGGCGATTCCAAGGATGGAGATATGCGAGGCTGTCGAGGAAGTAGACAGACGGGAGCTGCGTATGTCGGCGATTCGGGCAGCAACTCTCGTGGGGCATTCTTTGCCGGGGAAAAGGGTGCCGTAATCTGGGTTGGGGTGAGACGGAGGATGGGCCTGGACTCTTGAAGAACGTCGATTTCCAGCCAGTTAGCAAGGCTGGGGATGTGTGATAAATGGGATCCAGGAGGGGGTTCATCAAATCGGTTAGGCTTCCTCTTACACTGCACCGCGAAGACTGGAGCCCCGAGCCCTTCACCGGAACACCCCTCCTTGCATTCAATTGATCGCTGTGGTTGGCGGCTCAGAAAGATCGGATGCCTTCACGGAACAGGCATCGTGCTGTTGGTGCCCTTTGGCTAAGCTCGGGAACCAGCACTGACAAGCTCTTGGATGGAATTTCTCCTGACCCAGGTTAATGGTTCGCTTCGATAGGTGACTGACATAGCTGAAATGTTCATAGAGCTCAACGTGGACCCCTTACTTCCATCAAATTCGCATTATATTTGTTACTGTTGTGGTTGAGTATATATAGCTGAAGGTCTGGACTCAGCGCGATGACACGAGGTTTAAGTTGCGTCGACAAACAGGCACTTGGTGCGAAAGTGGCGCTTTAAACAGGGGTCTGCATTGGCTAGGAACGGCACGGCGATATGCAGGCTGACGTGCCCTGTGCGTCATAGTGGGCTGGCTGCATGCGATGAGCTTTATTCGAGGAAAAAGAGGAAAAGTGGCTTCGCTCAAGGGTGAAAGCGGTTGAAGACCAGTCAAAGCGAAAGCCGCAAGGGCCTTGTCAATCTCATCCTGCACACGATCACGATGCTTCAAATATCACATTGCAATGTTATGCCAAGACTACTTTTACCCGGCCGGAGACCACCCACATAAAAAGCGCGTTGGTGTGTCGTGGTTTTGGGAATAGAGTCATGCAGTGTCAATTGAAACCTTGAAGACTTAGTCGGATAAGGCTCCCGCTGACTGTGGATAAGGTGAGCTGCGATGGCATGGGATGGAGAAGAAGTCAATCCATCATTGGACCCTTCCATCTGCCAGAGTGCAGCGAAACTGTGCAACCTGCACGCTGGCTGCAGCTCGTCCCCATGATCTCAAAGTAGCCAGGATTCATGCATAAGAAGGGATTGGCTGGCGAGCATGGGGAGAGCAGGAGGAACAAACGTCAAGTGTGTGAATTTACTTCATGACGGGCTGAGGTGGGGGCTGTATGTGTGGAGGAAAAGAAAGAGGGAGTGGAAGAGAGAGGCTGGCTGGTGCATGGACGAAGCGATACCTACTCGAGCCCAATGTCCAAGCAACCACACACACTTCCACAAGCCATCCTTTTGAAAAACATCCGATTTTACCCTGCAGCAAAGTCTGTTGTCCTGATACATGTTCTCATCTGACCTTACCCTTTTGTGCTGCACACTCATTCCTATATCCTTGTACTTGCGTGCCAGCAGATACAGAGATCCAGGGACGTTCGTCGTTTAAGAAATCACACTCTGAAAAGAAAAGGAAGCTTGTGCATGCGGGCTAGACCAGCTTATCCCAAGGTTTCCCCTCCTCTCCCCTCGTTCAGCCCCTCCTAGATTAGCTACAGAAGCATTCCAAGGCCTTCTATTATCTGATATCCCACCCTCGGCGCCAAAATAGCGAGGTTGAGCTGTGCTGTGCCATATAATCATCAAACCTAAAGCTAAAACTGCCGCAAGAAAGCGCGCCTATTAGACCATAACCTCTCCCTCCATGTTTCAACTTCTACCTGTCACTTACTAGGTAAATTCGAGACAGTCACCTTCCATTATTCTTGTGACCCCTGGCCCTTTGACTTTGACTTTGACTTTCCTCACTTTACCGAACTCGGCTCTGACTGCTTGGGACATTTGGAAAACATACTCGAGAAGCGAAGCTGCATCTGGAACTTGGACCCATTTCTTTTTCGCCCGCACACCGGCGTCGATCTCTCAACCCCACTACGACCTGTTTACCCACCTTCACTTTTGCGCTTCCATTTGAACCAAACCTCAACTGTACACGAGAGGAAAGCGAGTCTACCTCGAGGCAACAAATACACTCTTTCGAGCCGTCCTGTCCTGTTGTTGCCCAGCCACCAGGTCCTTCTGAGATAGATCGCGCCTCCTTCAAAATGCCCGAAGCAACAGCTACCCCACGTCATGAGCCGGAGGACCCAGTGAGTGTTTCTGATGTTTCTGATGTTATTGACCCCGCTACCCCCTCCCTCGGAAAAAGAGCTGACCATGCGCAATACAGAGCGAGGAGGGATCCGTCGGCCTGCCAGACCTCGGCGACAGCATTGATGCCGTGACCTTCGAGCAAATCCTGGAGATGGATGATGATGAGGACGACCGCGAGTTCAGCAGATCGATTGTGTTCAGCTTCTTTGAGCAGGCCGAGCAGACTTTCAAGAAGATGGATGACGCACTGTGAGTTGGACATGGAATAAACAGGATTTCAGTTTTCAAAATGGGCGCTGACAAAAAAAAAAATGGTAGGGAGGAAAAGGATCTTGCAACTCTCTCGTCGCTTGGTCACTTCCTGAAGGGCTCGTCTGCTACGCTTGGTTTGACAAAGGTCAAGGACAGCTGCGAGAAGATCCAGCACTACGGACAGAAGAAAGACGATGAGGGAACTGAGGACGAGCCAGATGAGGACAAGTGCTTGGAGCGAATCAAGGACACACTGGTGACCGTCAAGGAGGAATACGCCGAGGTCGAGAAAGTCCTGAAGAAGTTCTACGGCAGCTGAGATGGGAGGGACACATGATCAACGAAGAAAAGGATTGACGTTGTGCCACGTTCTCGCAGCCGGGAGAGGGAGGGAAGCAGCTGATGGCGCGGACAACAAAATTTTGCCGTTGGGGTTTGCTTTTTTGTGCCTGATTTGCGACATCGAAGCTTCACATGAGCCGAGCAGTGATCTTCTCTTACGACAAATGCTCCATTTGGCGTTCCTGGCATGAGTTTCCATTCACGGCATTGGCATATGGTTGTTCTTTCTTTGACTTCAGGTTTTTCTAGCTGCTCTTTTGTTGTGCTTTTTTCAAGAAAGGTTCTTCTCTGCTCAAGGTTACTACGGTACTTGAGGCGGGCGAGAAGGATGATGATGAGCGACGATATCTTTGTTTCTGCAGATGAGGTACGGAGGGGAAAGGCCTCCTGGGCGAAACGCAGAACCATGTGACACCAAAACATGCTAAGGACATCTTGTTTGATTTCTATCACATGTGACAACGATACTCGAGGTGATTGTGAGCCGGAGAACAAGAAGAGATCTACGCAACTTTGCAGAAGGTTTGCTTAGGCTTACTACATCTGGAGATCAAGTTTGTCTATCGAACCTTATTCCTACCCCGCTCGTTCACGCCTCGAATACATCCGCTCTTCTCCAAACTACTTGCCGGTGTTCCGAGTATAGCAGCAGACTTAGCCGACCTATTTCGACAATCCTCTAAAGAGAGCCATCTGTTCAACCCACCTCTTTCCACAATTAAACATGGTTCAATGTCCTGCTCCTTCAGCTTGAGCATTTCTATCACCCTCATCTGCAAGCCCTTGGCCTCGGAACTCAATGACACTGTATTGGTTCATGACATTGTTGTTCCATCCCTCTCGGTGTTCCTCATACCTGGCTGTAAACAATCATCCAGAGCGTGGAAAATATCGATCATCTATTCTCTTTTCCTCCTGCCAAAACCATTTCAACACCATTCACCCTTTCAACAAATCGTCTCCTTTCGGCATATCAATCTCCCCATCAACCTCATACTCCTCCTCTCCACTCTCCCCAACCTTAGCACCCATCCTCAACACCGCCAACCTCTCAACCCTCACATCCTTCATCCAAACGAAATCCTCCCACTCCACCAACAACTCTCTCGCATCAAGCACCAACCTTTCTCTCCCCCTCCCACCACCTCTGCCTCCCCTTCCACTACCCCTCCCTCTTTCCCCTGATCCCCTACCGCCACCTCTACCACCACCTCTCCCCTTAACATAAACCGTATTAACAACCGTAGCATGCAACAAAAGCGGCCTCTCCTCGCCCACCAAAAACTCTTTAAACACCTCCCTTAACCTGATACAGAATCGATAAAGGCGTAAATCCGGATCCAGAGGAGCAGTATACAAGACCGACGTCTTCGATGGATCATGCATACTTTGGAGGCCTTGCAGCGTGATATACAGCGGCGGCGGAGGTCTTTCTTCCCCCCTGTCTTTCTCTTTTGAATCTTTTGCTTCGGTTTCTGAACTTGAATCGGTGGATTTGATGGTTGGGTCTTGCTTTGATTCTGGGTTAATGTCGTCTTGCATATCTTGATTCCGAATCTTTGCTCCTGAAGGCTTCACGCCGATGAATTCGAGCGATTTAAGCAGCTGTAATGCTCCATCCACTTTCTCTGGCGTGGTGAGACTCATAACACCAAGTGTGAGATGTAATGTCCCGAGTGGTCTGATTGCTTGTTCGGGGATGCCATCTTGTAAAGACGCTACATTCGGCCCTATGGCTTTCTCTTTGAAGTGGGAGAGGGAATGTTGGAGTTGCGGGCGGGAGAGGGGTGTCACGAGGGGAATGGCGAGGAAGTGCGTTAAGCGGGGTGGTGAGGGCTTTGGTGGCATTTTAAGATATGTGTGTTTGTTGAGATTGAGTACAAGGGGGAATGGATGTGAGGGTTCTGTTGTTGTTCTTGAGAAAGATAGGTGAAGTTGTGACCCCAGACTAGGCTCCCGCTTCATCAAGGTTCTCGGGCCGGCCCACGAGGATCTGATGCCGATCGAATCACAAACCCCAACCTCTCTTGTGAACCTCATCACTTGTCACATTGAAGTTGAATACTTCCACCCAGTCTTGGATAATTGCATTGTTTGGTGGCGTCCATCCGTAATTCATCCAAGTGCATGCAGGAGGCTGCAGTGGCATTAGCGGCAGGAGCGAGAAGTCTGCATCTGCACGCTTCGAGCCTTCCATATGAGTTCATCTTCGAGCCTCGCGAATTTTGAGCTTGCTTTCTCATTTGCTTTGAAAACTTTCCTGAAACAGTCTTCACTAAACACCGACGACAGCAGAGAGTACGAAATCACAGCTAGTATGTGTTGACTGTTTCTAAAATTTGCTTCTTGCTTCTTGGTTTTCGTATTTTGTTTTGTCTATTTTGTTTGCTATATTCTCATTATAACCCGCTTACCGAACTCAACCTCACGATGGAAGATCTCAAAGCAGCTTTCCTCGATGATCCCTCTCCAATCATCATCCATCAACAAGAGTCTGCTTTTTCCAAAGCCGCCAACTCAACAACAATTGCTGAGGTCGCATTTGAAGCTCCCCAAGTCCAAGAAGAGATCAGCGATATCGATGCTTTTCTCAGTGACAGCGATAGTCTGAAGTCACTCGTCATCGAAGATGGACCGCCAGTCATTAAGCCGAGACCATATCAAAAGGAGATGTTGGAGGAGAGTTTGAGGAGGAATATTATTGTTGCAGTAAGTGGCTGAGAAGGTCTGGTACAGTGGATGCTGATTTTTCCAATAGATGGATACTGGGTCGGGAAAGACGCATATGTTAGTGTCCCCTTTCTTGAGGGTGTCAAGTTAGAAAAGCTTCCCATACTACAAGCGCCATTTTCACGCTCCTCCCGCCAGCAAAGCCACTGTCTTCTGGGACTTATAGCTAACTTCTCATCAAAGTGCTGTGATGCGTATGCAACACGAACTCGAACGTGTTCCTTCGGACCAGGTCAGAAAACTTCTTCTTCACGAACTTTACGTCCTTGTGCTGTGCTGTACTGACACTTTCAGATCTTATGGTTTCTTGCTCCCACTGTTGCTCTTTGCGAACAGCAGCACAACTATATCTCGGCTCAGATCGCCCAGGTCCACACTAGGTTCCTTTCCGGTGCAGACAACGTTGACGCATGGGGAGATAAGGCGATGTGGGATGCTATTCTCAAGAATGTTCGAATCGTTGTCTCAACATATCAAATCTTGCTGAATGCTCTCGATCATGGCTTTGTGTGGATGCAGTCTTTGGCGTTAGTAGTGTTTGACGAAGGTAATCCTGATACCAAATCCAGAAGTTCTTCAAACGACTAATTGGAAAGTACACAACTGCGTGAACAACCATCCAGGGGCGACGATCATGAAAGATCACTATCGTAAGCGCAAGCGCTCTGGCCTACCAGTCCCCCATATCCTGGGCCTCACGGCCTCTCCAGTCATGCGATCAAATCCTCGCTCATTGATCGAAATTGAGAACGTGATGGACGCTATATGCCGGACGCCAAGCAAGCATCGTGCTGAACTCCGACTCGAGGTTGAGCTGCCCGTCTTGCTTCAAGTCACGTATCAAACCAACACTTTCTCTACACTTTCCAAGTCACTTGCTAGCCTCAAAAAAGCACTTTTAGATTTGAACTTCACGGAAGATCCTTCCTACTTAAGCTTGCTGAAAGACAACACGGAGAAAGGCCGTGCAAAGGCGGATAAAGTCAGAGTGAGTGGCAAAACCTGGTGTTCAGGCCAAGTTAAGTCATTTTGGGGCACAGCGAGTAAGATCAACGAAGACATGGGACCATGGGCTGCAGATTTCTATATTTCACAGTACGTCTTCCTCACCCCTAGCTTATCATTCATCTCTATAATGCACAGAATGACCCGCTAGATAGGGTGGTCCAGAAGATCAGAAACGCTGCGACCGGATCCAAGAAGTACGGCAATATATGGGATGTCGCAGGCGCCGAAAAACAGTATCTCGCCAAAGTGTTGTCAGGAGTCGAGACGTCTCAACATTCTAGCCTTGCATTTGAGGATTTAAGCCAGGTGAGCCACAAGGTGGCCAAGCTGGTTGCACTGCTCCTAGAAGAACCCAACACGTTCCAAGGTATCATATTCGTCCAGGTAAGCCTGCAACAGATCTTGTGGCCCATGTTGGTTTGATGACTGATCCTGTTACAGGAAAGGGCAGCTACCTCAGTGTTGGCACATTTGCTATCTGTGCACCCTTCCATGTGTGGCAGATTCAATATCGGAACAATCGTTGGCACATCCGGACATACGCAGCGCTCTCGCAACATATCCGAACTTGTGGATGCTGGAGAACAAAAGCATACAATTTCGAGATTCAGGAGCGGTAAGATCAATTTGGCTATTGCTACGACGGTACTAGAAGAGGGTATAGATGTTCCTGCTTGCAATGCTGTCATATCCTTTCATGCTCCAGCCAACCTGAAGTCCTTTGTGCAGAGACGAGGACGTGCTAGACACCGACAATCTAAACTCGTCTTGATGCACTCAGATAATGACAAGATCGTAGACTGGCAGCAGCTTGAGGCAGACATGCGGCAAATGTACGAGGATGAAATGCGCACGCTACAAGAGGAGTTGAGGCTAGAAGATGCTGAGGAGGTTGATGTGGACATCATGATCTTTCAAGTCCCTGAAACACAAGCTTTACTGACTCTGGATAACGCCATCCCCAATCTTTACCACTTTTGTGCGAAATTGCCACGAATCGCTTATGTCGACCCTCGACCAGAGTTCATTTGCTCTCAACATGGCGATCTTATTCGAGCCAAAGTCACTTTACCATTGTGTGTCGACCAGAGTGTCAGAGTGGCAGAGAGCAAGTTACCATGGAATACCGAGAAGAATGCTATGAAGGATGCTGCCTTTCAGGCCTACCTTGCACTTCATTCGGCCAAGCTCGTCAACGATCATTTACTGCCGATTCTCATTCATGACGATCTCCTCACCGAATTGAGAACTTCTCCAACCGATACTCGAGCTTCGCTAGTGAAGGTCCGAGAGCAACTGAGTCCATGGGTTGAGGTTGCGAAGGAATGGAGACAGAGCCCAACAGAGATTTATCAAGCGACAATTGTCTCTGGGATGCTTGAGATCACGATGCTTCTTCCAGTTCCAATTCCACCGTTGCCACCGATCGGGGTCCAGTGGGACTCCTCCACGGAGCTTTCACTACACGTTACTGCGAAAACTTCAGATGCACCTACGAAATCGGACACATGCGCACTTCTTCAGTCTGCATTCGGACATAGATTTCATGTCCGGCAAGAGGCACATGTGGTTGAGTTCTTTGCGCATGGCGAGAATTTAACATGTTTGATGGGCAAGCAAGATGTCCAGATTTCAAGCCTTCATTCTGGTTCCGGTTTAATCAGAGACAAGTTGGAGCCCTTCTCAGCTTATATGTTCCGAGACTTTCTTGCCACAAGACCAGACGTCAAGCATGTACAACATCCGTATAAGGGCTACCTAGATGCACCTGCATCGCCGCACCTATCACTTCTTAAGGTTCCTCGACGGTTGAATTTCATCCAAAGACTGCCGGCACCAAGGAATCCGTCAAGCAAACCATATTCTACCGTGGTACCAGTAGCGAGATGTACAGTGGATGACATGCCATTCAAATACTACCAATTTGGTCGACTAATCCCAGTCGTCATGAACCATTGCGAGAAGTACCTTCTCGCCTCACTACTCTCCAACACAATATTGAAAAATGTTCAGATCTCGGACCTCAACCTTATAGCAACTGCTATCACAGCTTCCAGCGCCGGTGGCGAGACCAACTACCAGCGACTGGAGTTCCTCGGTGACACTGTCTTGAAGATGTGTACTTCGGTGCAGCTGATGGCTCAATACCCGCTATGGCACGAAGGATATCTCTCGGAGATGAAAGGCCGGATCGTCAGTAACTCGAGTCTTTACACAGCTGCCACCAAATCCGGCTTGGATAGGTTCATCATCACCAAGCAGTTCAACGGCCATCAGTGGCGTCCACTTTATGTTGATGATGCCTTGAAAATGGCTACTGAAGGAGACAGAGGGATGTCTTCCAAGATTCCTGCCGATGTTGTTGAATCTCTCATTGGAGCAGCTATGCTGGATGGTGGGATTTCAAAAGCACTAGCTTGTCTACAGACATTCCTCCCGCGCTCGGATTGGCAGTGGGAGTCACTTGAAGCTCGCAGAGGTATCTTGTTTCAGCGGGCACCAGTTGCTCAATTGCCTCCTACCTTACAGCCGCTGGAGAAGCTCCTCGGATATTCTTTCCAGAACAAAGGTCTTTTGATCGAAGCAATCACACATGCGTCTTGCAACTCTGGCTCAGCATCTCTTGAGAGACTCGAATTCCTCGGCGATGCAATCCTCGACCACCTAGTCGTTACAAAACTATGGAACTACAACCTCTCACACGTCGATATGCATCTCATGCGCACAGCTCTCGTCAACGCAGATATCCTTGCCTTCTTATCCATGGAACTGTTCATCGAGCAAGACCTCATTGACCTTGTTACCGAAGTTGAAGGAACAGTACCTCAAATTACAGAGATCCACAAGACCACTAAGCTTGCCCTTTTCCAATTTATGCGCCACACCAGCCCTCATATCGGCACCGAACAACAAGCTACGTCTCTCCGGCATGCAATAGTCGGCCCTCATATCCGTGCTGCTTTAGAAACAGGAACACACTACCCCTGGGCTCTCCTCGCTAGACTACAAGCTCAAAAATTCTACTCTGATATTGTGGAGAGTCTGATCGCAGCCGTTTGGATCGATTCTGGCTCGTTCCAAATATGCAATCAACTCGTTGAGCGGATTGGCATTTTCAAGATCATGCGCAGGATGTTGGATGAGGATGTGCAGGTCTTGAATCCGAAAGAGGAGTTGGGCATGTTGGCGGATACGCAGAGGGTGAAGTACGTGGTTACTTTGGCGACTTCTGCAGAAGGAGATGACAGCGAGAGTGGGAGTGAGGATGGGAGTGGGGGCGAGAAGATGGGTGGGAAGAGGTTGGCTTGTAAGGTTTTCGTGGGGGAGAGGGAGGTCGTGAGTGTTGTTGATGGGGTTAGTGTTGTGGAGGTTGAGACGAGAGCTGCGGAGGAGGCTGTTAGGATGTTGAAGGCGGAGAAGATGGAGGGTGTTGATGGGATGGGAGAAGGGGTTGAGGGTGATGGAGAGGTCAGTGGGGATGATGACGAAGATGCAGAGGTTGGTATGGCTGAGCACGGCGGTGATATGGAGATGGACGGATGATGCGTGATTGTTTGACGACTTTGCATGGTAGGATCAGCCATGAGTTTGGCGGTCTGACACCTGCCAGAAGGATTCTCGAGGCGTTATATGATCTGGTCCTGGGAGTCTGCGTGGGCGTTCGGCGGTGCGGCGGTCTGGTATCAATAATGTCACTTATGAGTTTGAGAACATCGAAGAATAGAGCAGTGAGATGTTAATGGGAACATTCCTTCTTCACAGAATTAGACATAAGCACTAATGGATCACAAAATACACGTGTCGAGCGCACAATCGTTTCATGCCTTTCGTCGACTAATCAATCAATACAAGATAAAGTACAAAGAACACCCGCCTATACCGTCTGCTCAATGAGTGATGACAGTTGAAATCCCTACGTTAATGGGAAACGTAATAATAGTGATATGCCCCGGCCGAACCGATTCAACAATCAAAAGTCCAAAGTGAACATGAGAGAAGAAAAAAAAAGGGCAAAGCCAGCTCTGTGATAACTCCAATCCGTCTTTCTGTTCTCCCGCTCCTGCTCCCGCTCCCACTCCAACTGTGCCAATCTCCTATATTTCGTTCATATCGGTACAAGATGTGCCTTCCTCCCGCCGACAAAATAGAAGAAGAGAGATTAAAATGAGGAAGGAAAAAGTGCGGGATCAAATTCGACAGGGGTAGAAGCAGAGACAAAGGATAAACTGAAGAAAGCAAGACAAATAAAATGTGGTATCTATCCTAGAAAAGGTGAACGAGCAACAACAGCAAGCAGCCTTGGTATCGTAACATATCGTATCGTAATCGCCTCGCCGCTTAGGTATCTTCATATCAAAACAGTCAAAACAAACAAACATTCATCGCTCGCTTATTTCCTTCTTTCCGCTCATTCAAATGTCCTCAAATCCGTTCGCCACATTCGTTCACATTAATCTCGACCCTCTTCCATGCCATCAATACCGTCGAGGAAGCCCATCATACTCGGCTCCACGGCCTTTCTCTCGATACCACTCCTCGAGTGGAGCGCCTCGATCCCTGGGATCGATCGACACGGATCCACGCTCATAGCTACCGAAGCGGTCCTCGCCTCTCGCAGCATCTTGATACCGATCCCACTTCTCTGCATCGCGAGGACTGTTGAATTCGCCTGTGAAGCGCGAGTCATCTTCCGTGCCACGGCGGTAATTTCGCTCGTCTCGAGAGCGGCGGTGGATATCGACTGGTGGTGGACCTGATGGGGGAGGTGGGAAGACAGAGTCGGAACCGCGTGAGGAGGGGCTGAATGTTGAGGAGGGGTTGGTGGTGAAGCTCGAGGTTGAAGAAGAAGGATTGGGTCCGTACTTGGAGGATGCGGAGTGTAGGTCGTCGGGGGTGGATTGGCTGAAGCTTTTGAATGGAGGGGAACTGCTTCTGCGTGTGCCAGCTCTTGGTGGATAGCGATTCTGGCTGGTGGTGCTGTTTGTGCGGACGTGGCGGAGATCTGCCTGTTCAGGCTGTTCGCGTGCGGAGGATCGACTGCTCGTTGAGTTTGCACGAGCTGGACGGGTTGATGAAGGTGGATTTAAATTATCAATGTGGTTCTTGCCACTTCCCGGTTGAGCTGTATACGGTTGTCGGTCTCGTTCAATTTTGACGCCTTCTTCGTTGCTGGAGGTTTCTGAGGTAGTTGGAACACCGCCATATGGTTTTCTCTCTCGCTCAATGGGCTGAGCTTTAGACGTAGTTGGAGAGGTACGAGGTGCTTGATGGACTTCAACTGGAACAGGACCGTATGGCCGCGCTGTGGATGAACCCCGAGCTGGCGGACTACCAGAGCGTGGTCTAGCAGTTGATGAAGAATGTCTACTTAGTGGCGGGCTGGTGATGGAAGCCTTTCGTCGACTGGTTGATCCTAGGTCATCAAGGAAGTTCTCTATAGCCGAGTCCAGAAGCTTTCTATAAGAACGGTCCTCCCTATCAGGAAGAAGATGTCGTGAGATTTGTTTTGGAAGTCGCTCCGGTTTTCCATCCACTAGGTCACCATCTGCATCGATAGGCATAGCAATAACAACTTTTGCCAGTCTTTCGGATTCTTCGTCAGGATAGGCGAGGATGTTGATGGTCATCCAGTGTGCAAATCCGACCGGTGTAAGAGCTGGGATTATTGGTGCCGAATGTGAATCTTCTTGCACTAAGTGATGCTGGCAGCCTAGGTCTTGGTATAACCGAGATATATGGTCGTTTGAATGTGCTCGGAAGATTGCTGGAAATAATGAGTGCTTGTTCAAAAAGATGGATTGCAGAAACTTACTCAGTAGAGGATGAGGCTCCTTGTCCAAGGTATGAGCAGCATAGTAGGCTGCCATTTTCGAAGGAGTAACAACAATAGACTTCTTGGCGGGGAACTCCTCAATCTTGGTTGATCTTAGCTCCAGTCCTTCAAAAGGTGCCAAAAGGAAAACTCACAATATGATTTGCCAATCCTCTCAAGAACTGTCCCAGCCTTTGCGTAGGCTTTCCATCATTCTCAAACAGCCTTCCCCATTTCTGATCAATGGTCGATAATTCCGCAGTTGAAAATGTTCTATTTCCAGCAGGTCGAGCAGCCGCACTGCGATCAGAGAATCGTACACCAGAAGGTTTCTCGGGGCTGCTTGGAGGTGGCGCTCCACGATCTGCAAAACGATTTCCTCCCAGAGGCTCTTCTAACGGGCTGCCTGGGTGCGATCGCATTGGATCCACTGGTGGAGGTGCAAACGATTGCGTATATGTCTGTCGACCAGTTTGTGTAGGAGACGGAGGTGTGTAAACTCTTCTTGCAGTAGGAGGAGGGGATGATGTTGAGCTAGATTTATTCGAAGGCTCTCTCTGCATGGGTGGGCCTTGGGAAGGTATGTCGACACTGCCTGTTTGCTTCAACTGCTCGAAAACTGCACATTCGGATTAGTATCGTACAAGGCTAGCAGCACTGGCAACAGTATTAGGAGCATACCTTCTCTCTTTACTTTCTCCGTGATAGCAGCTATGAGCTCCGGAGAAACCCCATCTGGGCCAGTTGGAAGCTGGTCTCCGCGATCTGCAGCAGAAGCCATCTTGCTGGCTACAGGAGGGGATTCGCGTCTGCGGGGATTTGTAGGTTCTCGATGGTGGATGTGGTGGTATGAGTCTCGAGGCTCGCTGCTCCCGTAGTAGTTCTGACTGCTGCTGGTGCTGTGATTTGTGTAATCCGTTGCTGCGGGCGAGCCCAGGGGATCGAAGTAATCAGGCTCCCCATTGCTTCGCAGTGGACGACCGTAGGCATCGTAAGCCATGGTGTGGGCGAGGCTGAGTTGTTTCCGTCACCTCATCAATCGGTGGTTATTTTTCTTGCTTGGGAGGCAAAGTTGGTTGGGTCGGATTGGGTTGGGTCGCAAGGCAAGGAAGGTTGTCTGGCTGTCTGCGATGACAGTGTTTGTTTGATAGGACTCTGTTGCAGTTTGCGCGACACGAAATTCGAGGATCAGAGATCTTTGTGCAGTGTGACTTGGTTTGTAATGGATTGGAATTGCGCAGTGTGAGTGTAGAAGGATTCAGATATTAGAGAAGTCAGGGTTCTTTCTGGGTGGAGTGAGTGTTGTCAGAAGCAACGACCAACGAGAGCACACCAAGGTAAAGGCGCAACCCTGACAGCGACACCCCTGGGTCTGATAGAAGGTCTTTTCTCCTGGTAAGCCGGGCGCGCGATCTCACAGACACCTGCAAGCAGACTGCGGTGCATCTGCAGCTTCGTGATTACCCGTCTCCTCTTCTGGCTCTGGGAACGGCTGCTACTACTCTATGTCCGGAATCTGGTATGGACAATGAGGGGAAGACACGGGAAGGGAAGGTCTTGGATAGAAGGATAGATTGCTCCGTAGCCGTTTTCGGTTCAACGGCGAGCTCTTATGAAGCTCATCTCATGACCAGAGCCAGAGGCATTTCCGTCAAGGGTTGGTCGCTTCTATCGAGATGTGATGATGACGACGATGTACTCAGGTCAAGTTGGAGGGGAAATAGCAACCGAGAGCTATGATGATATCAAAACGAAACGAGGCTCGGTCGCTAGCAACATCTTCCCCTATCTTTAAGCAGCACCAGTCAAAGTCCAGTAAAGTCCAGTCCAGTACTCTAGATCCGGCCTTGCGAATGGATCAATTACTGGAATTCCGTCAATCCACTCTTTCTGTCGCTCTGGGACGATCCGAGGCAGCCTTCTAGCGCGAACTGTCGCATATCCTAGCTTGCATACAGCGCTCCCATTGCTTGAACCACCTCTCTAGCTCCTTCATGTAAACAGCATCAAGTCAAGCGCACCACAGCATCGCCATCATGGCATCGCATGGTACGAAGGGTATCACATCACTACCCGTACTACTGTATCCAGCAGGGCCAGCATCGCCATCAGCACCAGCCCAGCACCGCGGAACCAGAACTTGTACCTATCACACGCCGTCTGATAGACGGGCCGCCCCCTCAAACAAGCCCCGTCCTCCGCACAACAGAAGACGTCAGCAATCATCCAGTTGCAGATCTACCCGACAGTCAGATTTGGAGCCTGGCAGTGGCCTGGAACATATTCATCCCACCTTCTGAACAGGCACAAGTGCAATTCCATGTCCTCTCTCCCTCCCTCGTTTCGAAACAACTGCTTGTGAGTGGTGATATCAGTTTCCGGTATTGTGGCTGTACTCTTACAGGCGTCGCACAAGGGCAGCGAATAAGGGCATTTCAGCCACATCTCTTCCTGCATCTCAGATCCACAACCACATGTTTCTTGTCTGCCAAGGCTCCAAGTTCCATGACGCAGCTCCAGCTTCCTTTGATTCCAACTAACTACTGCACTTCCTACCCACCACCACCGAGCACCCACGACAGACGGGCGCTCGCCGCGCGGGATGAAACTCAAAGCAGGTCGACGGGTCAGTGGTCACTCACTGGCCACTGGCCAGGTCAGCCGTTTGTCCTACGAAGAGTCCTAAAATAAATCTAGTACCGTCAAAGCCACATCTGATTCGTCAGATGCGCGCCTTCAACGAACTGCCCTTAGGCTTTCTTGCTAGGCTGAACTGTAAAGTTCGCAGTAACTCGTGCTGTAGCCAGGAACGGCCAAGGGAAACTTGGAGAACTTGCGGGAGTGATGTGAGCTTTGACGTGATCTTTGACGTGAGGCTTTTGGGACAGAAAAGTGGATGTCACGTGTAAAATGGTCGAACTAAGTCTACCTCGTCGAGTACAGCCTTGCATTTCTAGAGGAACCTTGTGAGGGTGAAAAAATGCAGGTAGGAGTAGGGGAATACCCTGTATCTTTCATGCTTGGTGTGGTGTGGTACGGCAGTTAGTGAGATGATCAGTCCCGGATATGTATGGCTTTGTTTTGTTTTGGCGATAAGGGACTTGAAGAGAGGAGACCGAGTAATACTTACTCGGTGAAGGGCGCTCGACCATCCTTATTGTCTTAGAAGATGATTATTTCCAGGTGCGTACAGATGTGTATGCCGAGACCTTGTCGATATCACTTTTACTTGAGTTTTGGTGCCCAAGTCCAGCCTGGCAAGAAATCAACGCGGATTTCGCTCTTGGCATAATATGAAGCCGAATCAACACATTATCTTCAACAAGCCATGTCATTATATCAGGTCTGCAAGCTGTTTTGAAAAGCAACGATTTGTAATTATGGACTATCTAATGTGAGCAAGTTTATTCGCGGTTCTTCAAAGGATGCACCTGCTTCCGACCTCGAGTCGGTGTAGATGCTTCTTTGATATGCCCCACGTGCGAGTGTTCAGTAAGGCGGTTTGACTGCTAGCAAATGATCCATCGCGACCTCGGAGCAAGAGCTCGACATGAAAGGAAAAGACACGCTATGCATTTGTGCCACTTCAGGAAACCGAAGCCCAAGCTCTGATCCAACTATGATTGAAGTATGGCATCATGCTGGTAACTCAGCCTGCCACACTCCAACCATCAGAGAAATTGAATCTCATCTTCTCAAGGACCTAGGAAGTTCTTTGACAGCTGTGACTCATTACTCCTTTCCATGAGAAAAAAGAATAGATCGCGTAGGCAAAGGTCCGGGGAACCCATGGCCAAGCCTTGGGATGCAGCTAATTGAAATGAAAATTGATCGAGAAATGATTGGAAAGAAACGCCAGACCGTGGTATACAGTATATAGCTCACTCTTGATGAAGTGAGCGCAAGCAAGTCGCACGTGAGTGATCCCGTCTCAAGTGAATGTGGGGTTGATCGCGAGGAGAGAAAAAACCGTGACGGTTGAGAGAGATCTTCTAGGGCTTTATAGATGCTCTACATGTTGTAGAGATCATCTAAATCATCAGAATCCTCATCATCGGATCTTGAATCTGCCAATGGTCTTGAAATTGGAACTGCACCAGCAGCACCTGGGCGGACTCCATTTGGGGGAGGGATGGTGGGTTGAGCGCCTCGTGAGCCAACAGGTCTGGCCCAGTTGGTGTTGCGAGCAGTAGGGACACGAGCTGGAGCAAGAGCGGACGGTTGTGGGGTTTGAGTGCCTGAGCTAGAGGGAGTTCTGTGTTGGACATGTGCTTGGCCACTGTTGTCCCAGCCTGTAAACTGAGTTGGGGCTGCACGTTGAGTGGCTGGATCTCTACGACGGGCATCAACAGCACCCCAAGGTAGACCACTAGTAGCAGTCTCATATGGATTGCTGTTTGAGGTATCAGCACCCTGCTTTACTTTCTACGTTTTCAAATACGGACAAATACAAAGAGGGGATTACGATGCTTACATACCTGGCGGAGGATTGTGATTTGATATCAAAACTCTTTTGAGTTACAGTGTTTCGAGAACCAACACCAGAAGCTGCACCAGATCCTGACAGCAAGGCCGAGCCCAGAGGAATACGAGCCCCAGATATAGTGGGGGTTGAAAGGTTTCCAGTAGCCATAGTGTGTCCTGTTCCAGGATTGCTGGTGGTGTTTGAGCCATTAAGAGACATTGCTGAGAGGGAATCATATGGCACGGCGATATGCTGACGCGGTCCAACTGAGCCGGTGGCCATCGAAGGAGTTTGTCTTGCACCGTGAACGGGAGCTGGCACATTGCTGACTCTGCTACCTGCATTTGAAGTGGTCTAGTTCAAGTTAGCTTTCTTCCAATTGAACATTTGTTGCGACTTACAGTATGGGCGAAGTCCTCGTAGTCTGAGTCGGAATCGCCGGCCTCAGGGTCAGAATATGTTGCCGCACCAGCGGTCCAGTGATCATCATCTTCGTCCTCGCCATGGATATTGTCTCCGACTGGAGGAGCTGCAGTGACCATGCCAGGCTCTTGAGTCTCTGCCCAGAGGACGCAGTTCTTACAGCACTAGAAACAAGTCAATTTGCAGATGCCTCGAGGAACATGTATAGCCGCGCTACGTACTTGTGAACCACCATTGCTACGGGCGGACTTGCTGAACTTTTGAAGGTCCTTCCAAGTTTTGCAGGGACCCTCACAGAACTTCTCGGTCAGAGCACCACCACTACAATTGCGGCATCTCAACTTGGCAGTGACTCCGTTCACCTTGTTACCACAGGCAATCTTGTTCGTGTAGTTACCCAACTCCTTATTTGAGAAGCTGGCAGGCTCCTTCCACTTCTCGCAAACACGGCACAGGTATCTTGAAGTCGGTCAGTCAATGTCACATGGTTGGGATACGACATACTTGGCGAGGTGCTGGACTGCACGTCTCCTAAAGTAGGGTTAGCATGAAGTTCTTTAGTAGGAGTGGGAGGAGATGATTACTTACTGCTCCGAAGTGACTTGAACTCCGTATGCCATCTTGTTGACTTGGTGCTGTTCAAAGTAGTTGAGTGATGTGTTGAAGACCTGTAAACAAACGAAGGTGAGCCGCAGTCAAAACTGATCTTGGTGCAAGCAGATTCAAGGTGTACAGTAGAGATCGAACCAATGAATGACAATAGTGAAATGCAAATAGAAGGGGGTGAAGCACCGAAGATGTTGAAGGGGAATCCGCTCGACTTTGAGTAGGTGTTTAGGAAGGACAGGGATGCATTGAGGGAGCTAACATACTATGAATGACCCGCGTTCTAGGTAGTGGACCTATCAATGACGAAGCAGGCTTGGAGAAGTTTGGTTGACGCGTTGAGAAGTGAAGGCGGTCAATTGATCTGGTAGGGACTTAGCTCGGGTGGTGAGACTCTCGCAGCCAATGTTAAGGGTTGGAATGAGGGGACAATCGAGGGTCTGTGGACCGTGATGAGAGTGACGAACAGTAGTAGATTGCTTTCGTGATGATTGTGGGAAGAGAACGTGGAGAGGAGAAGTGTGGTTGTTGTTGTTGTTGAGAGGATGGAGGGCGGAGGCCGAGGAGGGGAGCTTTTGTAGACGCTTAGCGAGGGGCTGAAGCCTCCCTTCCTCTTTGAACAGTGCTCCTTCCCAACTCCCACGTGGCGCTACCAATTCACCTGCAGGCAACAGACCCAGCAGAAGGTGGGAAAAGCTACCTAAGTCTAGGTGTTTAGAGAGATATGCAGTCTTCGCAAACGGAGTTTTCTCATGTTAGTAATCACCTCAGCTTGCTCTCAACAAAATCCGACGAGCATCTAAGCAGGGTATGCATGATTTCTCTGAAAGAGCCTTCGACGTTCAGCTCAAGCCTAATTGTATAGGACGCAGCACATATGCCTGTCCTTCTAGAAGAAGTAACCATCGGGGAAGCACCTCGAAGGATAGCAACCTTGCAAGTAGTATCACCTTTGGCAATAGCACTCGTTATCTGGAGCAATACGATGCTTTTTTCCATCAGGGGCAAGATCCGTCTATTTTGGCCGGCCTCTATTCGACTTGGCTCAGCCTAGAAGCCCTTTATCCCATCTTCATCGCAGCTATGCAGGGCCCCGGTCCCAGTTCAATTATCTAGCGCTCTCGATGGTACCACTGCTTTAGAGTTCCCCTACATCTTATAAGGTATTTAACCAATCGGAAGGTCTTTTATGGGTGTTCTGATCTCCTAGCTAGATGTATATCAAACAGGGACAGCTCGCAGATAAACAGCAATGTCCTCAAAAGACGCTGGACAATGAGACCGGGCTATACAGGATAGTCACGCAGAGCAACCGATCATAAGTATAGCACAACACCTTACAATACAGACAGGATTTCGGTTCAGATTATCAAGCCGATCTGTGGTTCTCGCCTCAGATGTAGGTATAAACTTACACTGTGGAGCAGACGGAGGCTTGGATGGACTTCAGCTTCAAGCCCCAGTGGACCAACACCCAAACACTTTCCATGCCTTCCTCTGTAGAGAAGTCCGACATTTCCACTTGGACTACGTTCTTCTTCTGTACAGCGAATACACTCTAGTGTGCTGGAATATCAATGGCGGCCCATGCATGGCACGTCGCTTCCATGAGACTCTGTACTCAAACAACGCAGGAAAATTGGATACAACGACGCGAAGTGCGGATTTTGTGCTACTCAGAGATAATCTACTGGTGGAAAACATCCATGCCCTCTGTGCACTTTCTCAAAGAGGTGTGGGCAGGCGAAATCATTTCCAGACCAGAGGCAGTGTCTTTGCTTGAACACATGCATCTGTCTTTCTTCCCACCTCAATTGATCAAAACCTCACTTGAGCAGTCGGCGACGCAATGGATACTCTCACTAAAAGAAGAAGTTTTGTACGGCAAGCGAGTTTTTAATCGACGATGGCAACGACTCGAGCCGAGCCAAAATATGCTCGTCTCTCGCTCAAACCTCCATATTTTGCCTTGCATACTGGAAGCCAGTGGGACCCCCGAGAGACAATTCAATAATCATGGAATGATGCCCCCGCACTAGAATCACCCTGCCTTTGTCTATAGCCATATGGCCGACTCGTGTTGACAAAAAAGTATCGATGTTGGAATGATATGGTCGTCACTTGACGATTGATTTTTGCCAACATTCCCTGGGGAACCCAATTCGGCTTAGAATACAAGTGCCGAGGAAGAATTTGCTGCAGTTTATCAGAAGAAGAAAATTAGTCGACACTTGAACGAACTGCCCCTCATCATCTCATGTCTGATCACGCCGCTATCGATTGATGAGCGTTGAACCCCCCAAGTTGATGCGCGGTGCAGTGCGTTGGCGATGTCTCTACCCCTCCGGCGCCATTCCGCTTCCCGCCTCAAAGGGCTCCAGATTCCGGAACCCAACCCAACGAAGTGGGAGCTGGGTGAAACACATCCATCCGATCGTCATGGACAGTTTGGGTCGGACTCCCAAGGGTCGACGTTTTGACTCATGCAGAGTTGGCAAATCCTGGATTCACTGCCAGGGCGCTCACAATATTAGCCAATCAGCACGCTCGGAGCAATGACATTCAGCCACTCACCCGATCACGATCGGGGCCAAAGTCGGCAGAGCAATGTGCAGAAATTTGGCACTGGCAATTATCACGACCTTGTTTCTTTGATAGCTCTCCTTTCATAGAAGGATGAGCTAAGATTCTGGTGTTTTCGATTCAGGAGGATTGCATTTGCATGATGATGGCGGCAGCCAGTTCGGAGAGCCAAAGTTTCCTTCTCGCCTTCACGTCATGAAACTTGGCCCATCAATGAAGCCAAACGCGAGCCGGCCCTTCCCCCTGTTAGTTAGTGTCAGTTGGTCAGGTACCAAATGGGAGCGTCAGGAACACGCAGGGGCTGGCCCATGCCACTAAGACGAAACGGTGCTGGGAAATCAAAGTGTGATGTGTGATGGGAAAAGGGGCGGCGGACCAACCCGGTGGGTAGAGGCAAGACAAGGCAAGGCAGTGGGGAGAACTCAGATCTTCCGGGCGAGAAGAAACACGACACAGCTGGGCCACTGTGGCGATGGATGGATGGATGGATGACAAGTGGACGACGGCATCACGAGTGAGGGCTCAGGCTCAGGGCAAATACGACCAGCAAATTAAGGGAGATTCGCGACTCGCGCCCGTTCAGTTTGGTTCGTTCAGGCTGTTGGATGCTGAGATTGCTTCAGGAGGACCCTGACCTGAACAAGAGCCAGCACGGCTTTTCCTTCTGGATCTTCAAATTTCGGCCCCAGAAGGCGGCGGCCCCAGGTGTGTGCGAAACTCAATATTGGGATTCGATTTCAATGCACGAATTATGGCTGCACAGTGCTGGTGCCGATCCTTCGATATCGCGAAGTATTGAGGCCAAAGCAACAGCCCCAAGAGAGGCTATTCGACGCCTAGGGATCACACTCGGACGACCTTGCATTGACTGAGCGAAACGGAAACGAGGACGAAAGGGATGCCTTTATTCGGTATACGGCAGATATACGGGCATATTATTATTATTTGTAGTTGAAACAAGTCATGAGCACCCACTGGCACTTCGGAATGGCCAGCTCAATGTCGCTTTCAGGCCATGAAGATGATTGTACAGCGTGCATTGTCACTACTGCAGACAAAGAAGCAGGAGATCCACAGTGTATCTGGACAATTCAAAAGTGCAGTCAATTGTGTCTGGCCGCTAGCAGATCTATTATTACAGAATTGCCCCCCTCAGCACCGTTGTTGACGTTAGTCTGTCCGTGGTTACACGCACGACTTCCTGCACGAGTAAGTACCATGTATCATTTACCAATATTCAGCCTTCACAGCCGCAACCACGAATAGAAGTGATACATGGGAACACACTGCAACACCGGGTCAATTCTGGAAGGACTTCACCGTGGCCTTCTACGGTAGTGACCGGGTTGTTGAAAGGAATGGAGCGGAGCTATGTTGGACGCCGTATCGTCGTGCGTGGGGCATCAAAAGCAAACGGATAATCGTAGACCACGATAATAAGTAACCAACTGTGATGGAGATGCAGCTGTTCATTGCAGGATTATTGTTTTCAAGCAGAGCAAAGCAGGGCAAAAGCAACGCACAGCATACAAAACAAGTACATGATCATCCATCTCGACCAGTGAGGAATACAGGCAGCTATAGTTCGGGGGCAGGTCAGAGATGCGAGCGAATTACGATCTATGGTCTGAATTATTGTTTGAAGCCAGTAACAACAGGCTTTGTTCTGTGTCGCGGTAGGCATTTGATCGTTCGCGCCCGCCCTGCTCTCACTCAGCATTGCGATGCAGTAGTAGCATTATTCACGCCATTCACTGCGTCGCGTTGCATGCATTCCAGTACCCAGTTTCTCTGTATCTCTGCTCGAATTGAATTGGTGAACATCTAAAGAACTGTTGCCATGCATGCTCAGTAGAGCAAGGTGCACTCGATCTTTGACCAACAGCGTGTCGTGGTCGTTCTTGCCCTGCCAAACAACTACCGTCACCACCAATCCAGTCGCCATCCCCATCCCCCGATCCTCCCTCACTTCACACTTCACACTTCGCCATCGCCTCGCCTCGCGTCCCTGGCCAGGCTGGCTGCTGCCCAACACACCACGTCAAGTCAACTCGACGACCCTGATTGACCCTCCCTTTCTCCCCTCTTTCGAATCCCCTCCTCTCTTTCTACGCGCAATCGTCCCCGACTCTCTTTAATAATTGATCTCTCTATCTGACTCTGATTCCCTCCTTCTCCGCACTTCATTCCCTCCACAACACGTCTTGTCCCTAATCATCCGCCGCCGCCTGAGTCTCGTGTTGTATCGAATAAGCTTCAGCTGCTTCGCTGGCATCACAACAAGCAAGCAACAAACCCGCCTGCTCCGAGGCTCTCGTCTACCAGCCGTGCAATTGCGACTCGAGCGCTGCCAGCTCGAACATCTACAGCTTCATTTGTATTCATCGGCCTCGCTGCCCGCGGTGCTCGACAGTCTCCAGCGCAATCGCGAGCAATCAATTACCGTATCTCGGCACCCTCAAACCCAACGTGCGCAGATTGAGAGAGGGCCTGCCCTGTCCTGTCTGCCCTGTGCTGGACCAGCAAGCGAAATTAGCACCAACCTTCCCCCGTCCCTTTTCATGCCCGAGATCTAAAGGCTGCAAAAGCTTCTGGGCGCTGGCTTCGAGAAGCATCATCCATCGTCCGCTTCTCTCCAACACTACTTTCTCCGAGCAGGAGAACCCAGCGGTGAAGCTTGCAGTTTCGCGGTCTGGTTCATGCGTTTCCTGACCACCTTATGCACTGCACCATACGACACCCGCGCAGCGCAGCCACCAACCCCCACAACGGGGCTCCCCTTCTGCTCAGTCTCTGTCTCTGCTGCCCCTATCGATAAATCACGCTAGCCAGAAGCTCGCGGAAGCCATCCTGTTGTGATCGGCCACGAGCAAGCGTCGAGCTTGACCCAGACCCACCTCCGACTTCCTGGTAACGGCCGTCCCTAGACCCTGTCGGTCCTGGTCCTGCCTACTCTCGAATCTCTTGCTCCTTTCTTCAGGAACCCTCCTTTCAACCTTCACCTCGACAACTTACGCACTCCCTCAATTAACGGGTCGACACCAATCACACGTTCGCTACCTTGTACCCTCGTCGATTCCAACGTTCGATCTCTCACGCTTTTTCATCTTGTCGACATCGCCTGAATGCACCGGTGACTGCAGTAAGCTCTTCTCGAAGGGCTTTCCAACGGCAATTCCTGGTAAGCATGCTTTGTTTCTGGCTCTTTGCTTTGTATGTACTCTTATGTGCTGTGGCTGACTCCAATGTCTTGCTAGAACTGCCGTTGCCTACAATCCCATCCCCCTTTCCAACCCAAATACGCGACCAACTCGAAGAGCAATCATGACAGTAGCATACGATCTTACCCATCGAGGGTCCTCCACACCACAGCCTGGACAGGGCCAGGCGCTAGAGGATCGATTCGAGGTTCTGAAAGACATAGGAGATGGCAGCTTCGGTAGTGTCGTTCTTGCTCGAGTGCGAGGAGCAGGTGCCAGCGTTGCACGAAGAGGCACTGTGGTAAGCATAAGTGTGTGATTATCTTTCGCGCGTGGGAACTGACAAGTCACTCGCTCTAGATTGCTATCAAGACGATGAAGAAGAATTTCGAATCATTTCAGCCATGTTTAGAACTTCGAGAAGTTGTATTTCTGAGAACTCTCCCACCTCACCAACATCTCGTCCCCGCCCTGGACATATTCCTCGACCCCTTTACAAAGAAGCTCCACATATGTATGGAGTATATGGACGGAAATCTTTATCAGCTGATGAAGGCTCGAGAACACAAATGCTTGGACGTTGGCAGTGTCAAAAGCATACTATTCCAGATTATGCAAGGTTTGGAACACATTCATGCCCATCACTTCTTCCATCGCGATATCAAGCCAGAGAATATCCTCGTGTCTACGTCTGCACAACAAGACTCGGGCAATTCTTTCCGGCGATACTCTGCTATGGTCACCCCTCCCTCGACACCACCGGCGTACACGGTCAAGATTGCCGATTTTGGACTTGCCAGAGAGACCCACTCGAAACTTGCATACACGACTTACGTCTCAACTAGATGGTACCGTGCACCAGAGGTATTATTGCGCGCAGGAGAGTACTCGGCACCCGTTGATATCTGGGCCATTGGTGCCATGGCAGTTGAAATTGCGACGTTGAAGCCGTTATTCCCAGGAGGAAACGAAGTCGACCAAGTGTGGAGAGTGTGTGAGATTATGGGAAGCCCCGGACATTGGTACAACAAATCCGGATCTAGAGTTGGAGGTGGAGATTGGAGGGAAGGTACGCGTCTCGCAGGGAAGCTTGGATTCTCGTTCCCAAAGATGGCACCTCATGCCATGGATACCATTCTGCAATCACCACAATGGCCAGCATCACTCAGCCATTTCGTCACGTGGTGTTTAATGTGGGATCCCAAGAGTCGACCAACTTCGACACAAGCACTCGCCCATGAGTTCTTCACTGACGCTGTGGACCCATTGAGACCTAAGTCATCAGCCTCAAAGATGCTTGGCCGAAAGCACTCCGACCTGAGCTACCGTGGCTCGAAAGACTCAACAGATATCGCCCCGACATCATCCTCAAAGTCATCCTGGTTTAGGAAATCCTTGATCGGCCGGTCCGACAGCGTTGCAACGCCGCCGCCGGTTGGAAAGGAAAACGTTACTCCACGACCATCACCTGTCCATGCTGCTACCGATGTTCAGGTTACAAAGACACGACCTCAACCTGGGAAGAGGCAAACGTGGAACAATGGCCCTTCCAATGTCGCTCCAATGCCGATTCTCCCTACGATAAAGCCAATCTCACCATTATCAGATGCTGTCACTGCACAGGCTAGCAGCAGAACTCCGTCCTACAGTGATGCTTACGCCTCCAATAGTAACCGACAGTCCAACATGGATGACAAGGTAGCGAAGAAGATCGGTCGACAACTATCCGTTGCTTCATCGAACAATCACTACGCTGATATCCATCGACAGCAGGCCGAAGCAGCTTTGAATGGTAACAGTGGACTAGCCTCTCCTCCCAGTGGACAGAAGGAGAGCTTCTTCTCACACCTCAGGAAGCGCGCGAGAAGATTCTCGGGACGCCAGTCAACAACCCCAATGTCTCCAAAATCGATGGATATTGAAGCCCAAGCAGGCTGTGGACCATGGGCTAGCAACAGATCTTCTATGGTCGTTGATCCTGCCCAAATGCCTAGTCCCGCTCAGAAGGTTGATACTTATGATGCTCTGGACAAAGCCCTCCGCAATGTGCAGCAGAACCTGGACTCGCCACAGCAGGGCACGGCTCCAACACCACCGAACCACATGATAAGCCCTAACAGTGTTCTAAAGCGACATCATTCTCTTCCTCAACAGCCTCGATCGGTGGACAACCTACGGGGTGTTGGCGGGCCAATCTCGAGCAGGACAAGGAGGTCTCAAGTACCCGGAGGCGCACGACAATACGAAACTCCTGATGAAGAAGATGAGCTGCTTGACGAGGTCTTATCAAGTACTCACAAGGCGATGAAGAAGTTGGACAGGAACTCGATTCAGAACGATGCCAGACAACCTCTCCGTCAATCGACGAGTAATGTCGCTCTGTCGAATCCATACCCAACCCCATCGCCATCAGCTAGCGGCAATGCCGTTCTCTTTGGTCAGGGCATTCATCAAGTGACTCCATCCAAGGTACCGACAAGTCATAAACAATCTTCAACGCCACCCTACGACTATGAGGAGAATGAATGGGCTGCTTCGGCAGCAGCTAGCATTTTTGCAGCCTCAAGTCGATTTTAAGACCCGCATAGAATGCGTTGTCAGCCTGTAACATACGGAGGAAAAGCTTTCTGGTAGCATTTACATTGCATGGTGTTGAGGATTTTGGAGGGCATCACCTTTGATCATTTTCGGACGTTCCTTTGTTAGCATCGGTCTGGGAGGTTGTTTCTTCATCAACCGGGGTTAGCGTGTACATTTTCGGCGTCAAGTGCACCTCTACAGAGAGGCCAGCACAAATCTTTCATTGTTTGTTATATTTTCATACCCGAACACTGAAAAATCTCGCCATAGAAGCGATTCTTTCGGTTGTTTTTACTTTTTGTCTTCAAAATACCCCCTATAGACTGCACGATATCTTGTTTGAGAAGATTTGAGATTTGAGATGGAGAGAGAAAGGAGAAAGGAGAAGAGATTGGTCAGCAAAGACTGCTTCACAGCGAAAAATTTCTTCACACGCGCGCGCATGCACGCGCAGAACTACCTACCTACCTATACAAAAAGCTTTCCTTTGTCACACCTACAAATACTTTGCCTGTCTGTCTGATATACATTTTCCTACGTGTGGGTACTACTACGGCGCTCGAGCAATCAATTTTAATGCCAGCGAGGATGGATAGATATATAGGGAAGGGGTCAATGGGTCACCCACTATCTCTCCTACTCTCATCCTGGTTGGGGCAAATTACAAAAACTAGCACATATTACATGGCTATTTACCATATCATTTACCTTTTCATTATTATACCGGGCGAGCCTTCGGTTCGGTCGGTCGGTCATCTGTGGGGTCTTTTTGTTCTACTGTATTCAGTACTGCTCCTGGGAGCCTAGTGTATACTACTGTTTTTGGAAAGAATTGCAAATCCCTGGAATAGGATTAATCCCTGCTGGTATTTTTAAGGATCGATCCTGGGATCTCTTTTTTCTTTTTCCATGTTGCCGAGGGGTTTGGTGACTGTTGTCTTGTTATGGGTTACAGTATTAGGTTGGGTTTGCGTGGATGCATGGATGGATGGTGCTGGCGAGCGTGCTCTGCTGGCAGGCAAGAGGGGCGAGTGGAGAGGGAGAAAGGACTGAGGTCAAGAAGTCTCGTCTGTGTAATTAGATTTTGAGTGGGTGGGAGTGAGCGAGAGGCGATAGATGGATGAGGTGCTGATCACATCACTCGGATATCAATCAGTAAATCAGTGAATAGAATGTTGGGATGACGCCTATTCCATTCCAACCCAATCAACCCTCTTTTCTCAGCAGAGATTTTTTCTCTCTCTCTCTTTTCGTGCAAAAGGTAGTGAGTGAGTGATGAGCTGGTTGTGACTCTTCCCTCTGTTTATGCTCCTCCTTTTACAGCAGAGGAACCCCAAATTTGTGCGTGTTCTTTATGCAGAATTATGGAGTCCGGATCTAGATCTGTGGATATGGATGTGGTGTTTGTACACGTGTCTAGCCTCGGCGGGGTAACCTCGTCAACGAACGTGTTTGGGGGTCTTCCTTGACCGCTTTGCTTGGATCAACAACGAGACAGGACAGACAGGGCTGAGAAGTGGAGTTTGTAGGGTGGATTTGGCTTTTGCATGATTCTCGGGACTTCTGGAAGTATTCCCAGAGAGGAATTGCTTGTGGGTAGGGAGCGAAGAGAGGCATGGGTTGCTCAGTTGATGTTGTTGTTATTGTTGTTAACCTCCTCTTGGCCTTGACCGAGGCGGGGTGGGTTGGACAGTTGACTGTTGAAATGCGGAGTGTAATACCTGACTCGATGTATCATGGCCTGGAATTTGTAGAGGGAGTGGGGTCCGTATAGCGTCTCTTTTATCGTTGGGAAGGTGTGTGTGAAACAAAGGTAGAATGATATCCACATACCCGCATTCCGGAAGCTTCAACGGAAGAGAAAGATAAGTTTCGGTGATGCTTCTGATATTTGAGTTTCCAGTGGCACGCATACATCTAAAGTGATCTACGGGTGGAATGGGACTTGATAGTTTAGGGGTCCTTTATGCTTAGATTCGGAGGGGTGAGCCGGCGAAATGATATGAGATGATTGATAATTTGATATGTTATTGTTGATGTGGATTTGTTGGCATGGGCTAAGGTTAAAGGAAACGCTGGCATGAAAGTAGGGGACTTCAAAGGGTCTTTGGTATCGATAATGATACCGGCTGGGTCTCCATGGGATATCCTAGGAAAGGAGATACAATCGTTGAATTAGCAGAGGGGTGGTACATGTGGTTCGGAATGGACGGGAAGCGTTTCGCGGTTGTTGGTGTTTGAATTGGGAGAGCCGTGACCGAATCCCAACTCCGGGATTTCTTGCGATTCTATATCCTGTGCACTTTTGTACTATGAGAATTCTTGTTCTGGATGTATGGTAGTTGATCTACCACTGTTGGCATGCTGTCTATTCGGTTGAGCACTTCAGACGCGGTTTGTGGACAGATGAGCTTCCATTCCGAATCTGCTTAAAGACAAACTCCGCATACCCACGCCAAAATATGTACGAGAACCTCTAACGATCATGTCTTTGACTTCCAAGATCTAGACCTGCTCTATCAACTATTCACCTGCCCGCCGTGGTCACCATCTACAATGCAGCGGCAAAAACAGCAGCCCCTCCGAACAGCATAGCACCAACAGCACCAGTAGGTAACGCAGCACCGCCAGTACTCATACTAGTACTCGTGATAGTTTGACCAGCAGCATTCGTGGTTGTGATAGTTGTAGCAGCTACGGCTGCCGCTCCGGTGTTGGTCGCTGTGTGCGTGCGTGCTACACTGCTTATGCTGGCGAAGCGTGAGGAGGCAGCGGATTCGAGGGATTGGATATAGGATGTTGCGTCGGCGCCAGCACTGGCAGTTGCTGTGAATTGGCTGTATTCTGGGTTGTTGTATTAGCGGGAGTATTTTTGTAAGACAGATATTGAGGTTTGAACGGAAGAAGATAATATGTGTGTGTCGCAAGCAAGTGGTCTTACCAGAAGAGTATGAAGAGCCGATTGAAGAAGCTTCGCTTCTAATTGAAGACCAGAAGTCGCTTCCGTCTGAAGTTATGTCATTGAAGACGCTCTCGATGTCGTCTCCGATGTCATCAAATCCATCTGCAATCTTGTCGAAGATGTCGGCCTAGATAAATGTTAGATGATTCGTGGTAAGAAGCAAGAGAAGAGCTTACCACTGCAAAGGAGGCGAGAGCCAGGACGAAGATGTTCTTGATCTGCATGATTGCTGTGATTTTTTTTGATTTTTTTTGAAGTAGTGATGAGCAATTGAGAGTGATTTTGAGCCTTGGCAGCAAGATTCACGGAAGGATAGAGATGGTAGATAAGTGGTAAAAGTACGGAAGCAGACTTAGACATTCAGATGGGAGCAATGTTATATATCTCACGTTGACTTCAACATCACCCGTCACCCAAGCCTCGCTGATGACGCGAACGAGGCTTAGGACGGTCGTTCAAATTCGCATTCACTCGGCAGCTGAACCCTGCCCAGCTACCAAGAGCATACCAAATCCCAGAAACATCAGCTTAAGGTTCGGCAGACAGCTCTCTTGTTGGTTAAGACGAACGATTTCATGTCTTTTGACGTACGGGTTCCCGGGATAGTGAACTCTGTGTGATGAAGCTGCTCTTCGTTTCGCTATGTGGTATGTAAACTGACTCTCGGCAACGCTGGTCATTGGTCAGCGAAGCGTGCTCCCGGAATGGAGGCAGTCGCTGCGACGTTCCCGAGCTGACGGTACGAATACGATCATTTGATACGCCCTTTCAGCTGGGGCAGCGACTCTGGCATGGTCATCAATTTGCGAATCTGACAAAGCTTAATCGTTATATCTGCCTGTCCAGTGGCTTTGATGTAAGATTAGTGGCAGTTGAGGGGAACGAACATGGCGATGAGAGAAAGGTGACGCGTTTCAGCCTGATTGCCAAGACCTTTCGCTCACTCGTGTTCTATTTATATCAGACCGTATCTATCACTGGTTTGCGTGCTATTTGGTAATGATGGGCCAGAAGAGGTTGGATCCGATTTGGATGGCTCTATTAGTATGCTGGAATTTGAAGGCTACTGGAGATCATTATCAAATTTGGAAGGAACAAAGTCAACGAGGACCTCGCCTCTGTTCTGGCGCCTGACTTCAAAGCAACCGAATTTAAATCATACTGTACCTCTTCTTAATGACAATCATCTCTCAATCCTGTGCATATGACAGACTCGATGAATTTAATTTGCACCTGTGCCATTGAAATCTAGCTCACCGTCCTCATGTCCTGACTACCTCCAAATCCTCAGGTCATCCTCTCGCGAGAACGTCAAGTCACCATATCGGAGGTAATATTCCCTGATCTGCTATGGAAGTCGACGAATAAGAAATATTGGAGCATCTTTCCAAAGATCTATTCTTCCACCCAAGGCGCATTTGTTCATGTCCTACAATATTTGTGACACAGACTGACGACAGAGCTTGCTGGTCTCGCTCAGCAATTCGATGAAAACAGGAGCCAGAAGGATGAAGAGTACACGATAGCGCTTTGCACTGAGCAAGAAGTACAAAGATGGAAGCGCAGGACTATAGTTCCTGGGGGTTTCTCAGGTTCAAGGGTATGCCGCAGGAAATGTTGGAGACATTCGATTTCATGACCGGCGATTCGGTGAATCGGTCGCTTGCCCAGTCTCTTTAAAGGCTGTCTAATGTGTCGGATTCAGGAGAGGCACATTGTTCACCACTCTCTCTGTCGTTCGACTCAGGTGTTTCTTTTTGTGGTCGTTGAATTGTACGCCATATGTCGGTCTATACTGGTGTCGCTCAACATTCCCTCGGAAAGTACCTGTCGAACATGGCAGAATGCGAACGAAACATTGAATTCATTATCATTACCAGACCATGCGATCATTTAATCCCTCGAAAGCGTCCACTTCTAGTAAAACATGAATTACTAAAATAAAAATACACAAATTCGAATGAAGTATCATGAGCGTGAGCGTGAGTGTGCGTGTGTGTGACTCCAAAGTCGGAATGGACAACTTCCTGAACAAGTCCGGTTAGACTCTCTTGGTAGCATCGGATTCCTTCTCATTAGTATAGCTCGAAGGATGATGTTCCACCGAGTCTGTTTCGTGCAAGTTCTCCTTTTCGACTTTCTGTCTAAAGAGATACTTTCTGAAGAAGTAAATGAATTGTCTGCCTCCATACGCAGCATGGTCCCGCGATCGGACAGAGAAGACTTGATCCAGCTCTTCAAGAGTCTTACCTTTCGTCTCAGGAACAAGGAAGAGAACTCCAGTAAAGCCAACGAGGTTCCAAATAGCGTACCAAGCGAAAGCCCCTTGAGGTTTGAAAGCTTTCAGCAGGGACGGCCACGTGACTGCAAGAATAAAGTTGAAGAACCAAGTCGTGGCTGTGGCGAGAGACATTCCTTGAGCTCGAATGTATAGAGGATAGGCTTCTGCGGAGTATGTAAAAGGTACTGGACCTTCTCCAGGGGAATAAACAATTCCGAATAGGTACAGTCCTAGAGCAACACATGCAACCCGAGCAGTTGAGTCTGCTGGGATCCAGAAGCTGAATCCGGCGAAGAACAAGCACAGACTCATCAGTGGGAAAGTCGTGAGCAGGAGGTTTCTTCGTCCGAAGGTATCGATTGTGTAGATTGCGGGGATGGCGACTAGACAACCGTCAGCATACCATTAGGAAGAGAGAACGGATCTCGTAGAAGTCCCGGCATTGACTGATTACATTCAGGTCTTCGCTCACTTACAGAGGAAATTTATGACGCCCCATCCCATAGAGGCTCCAAGAGCACTCATTTCTGAAAGGTCTGCATCGAGGAAAATTTGAGATGAATAGTAGGCGATCACGTTGACACCGCAGAACTGATTAGATCGTTAGCCGAAGTGCCGTCAGACAGTCTGGTATTCGTACCTGTTGCATGAACATGACGATTTCAGAAGCCTGCATGGCTCGACGGTTTCGTGGGACGGTGAACATCTCCTTCACCTTACTTTGTCCTAGCTTCATGCTCTCCTTCTCGGCCTCGAGAAGTGTGTTCATGTAAAAGATATCTCTGGCGGCTTGGACTTTGTTGTATCGGAGCTTACACATGGACTTGTAAGCTTTGGCGTGACGCGATTTACTCATGTACCATCTTGGAGACTCAGGACACATGAAGACGAAGCAGACAACGATGATTGCTGGAAAGCAAGCAGAGCCCATCATCAATCTCCAGTTCAGACCGGTAATTCCGGGGACGTCTTGCACTTTGTAGAACGCCAAATCAGCTGCGTAGCCAACCATGATTCCGAATGCGGTCCACATTTGCCATTGCATCACTAGAGCACCTCGAATTTGTGGCGGAGAACATTCTGCAGCGTACATGGGAACAGTGGCACTCTTTGGCCCAATTCCAAAGCCGAGGGCGAATCTGGCAATGAACATATGCCACCATGTATTGGTGAAGGCTTGCCAGATACAGGCAACGGCACTAATGACACAAGTGATGAACTGGTCAGGCAAATGTCAGCGATGCTTTACGATATACAATGGCATACTAGGTCACACGTATCAGTCCAAGACAAGAACGTATAGTTCACTTACTACAGTACCGCGCCGGCCGAAATAATTGTTCAATGGAATGGTCATCCAACATCCGATTACGGCACAACATAGATATGGAGCAGAATTTGTCAAGCCAACGAGCCATGTCTGCCGGGAATTTGTCTTGTCGCCGATGCCGAATTGCTTGCTGTAGAAAATCTGCGCACCATTCACGACAGTTTCGTCTGCAATGGGTCAGTAAGGGACGTTTATGTCTGAAGAGTGAAGTGACTTGCCCATTCCTTGAACAGCAGCGCAAATGCTACAGAGGACGATGATCAGGAAGAGTTTGAATGGCTGGTTCCATTTTCGAGTGATTTCAGCTTCCAAAACGGACCGCTCCTCCTCAGTGAGTCCTGGAACTTCTGCATGGCGATTGGGATCTTTAGCTAGGATTGCTCCAAGTCTGAAGGCGCGGAAATCCTCGTCATCTCCCATTTCGTTTGCTCTGACATACTCTTCCCCCTTTGCTTCAAGTTCAGAATTGGAGAAGCCAGCAAGAGGATTCGCTATCTTAGCATTGATGTTTGCTCGAAGCCTGTCGGGATCAAGTTTCTCGATGCCAGCACCGGACTTTCGTTGGACGGAGGCATTCTCGACATGAGTCTCGCCAGACTCACTGCTGACTTTGCCGGCATCGTGGGATGAGGACGCCATACTGGAAGAGACTTATGAAATCCTGGGGGGAAAAAAAGCCGGGTAACAATGAATAATAAAGCGCTCTCGGTATTTACACGAGGAGAAGAGCTCTCTTGAATCTTCTGTAAAGTGCGATAGCAATGCGAGAAAGGAAAGGGGATAGAGGACTTTATCTCGCCAAGTTGCCACGAATCAACAAGCATTACAAGCATTTGCGTCAGTCGATCGACACTTCTCTGCACCGTTGAACATGGATTGGAAGGTTTCGGGGATGTCAACCCCGCCTTCCTGTCGTGGAAGCCATGAGATGATTGGACTGAATGCGAGTTCATGGCAGGAACGGCACAGGAGCACTTCTCCTATGAGAATGGTAGTATTGTCCAGTGAGAAGCTTAACCAGCCGCAAACCTTAATAGTCACCCGAGATGCGATAGATCCATCGGCCACATGTAGCAGATTTTGCTTTTGCTAGACCAAGACATAGCTTCCATGATTACTGTCATGTCCACGATAAAGCTACTGACATGAGATTACTTCACTTGGGGCTTTCTCACGTATATTCGCCTTCTTCGACGGCAGTCTTCGCAGAAGCAGCAGAGCTAAGGCCTCGTTCAGATCGATGTTGGATGTACGTCACCCCGCACCCTTGTGGCTTGTGGCTGTTCCCGGATTCTGATCGAGATGGAGGTGGGCCGAAGCTTATGAGGGGATCACAAGAACAAGTCTTTGGTCTTGGCTTCTATTCGATGTTGTTGGATGGACGGATCGCTTTACCAAAGCTCTGTTGATTTCATTTATGAATTTGTCGATCGCTCTGCAAAGTGACGTAAAATCTGGACGACATATGGACAGCGGGAAGAATCCATGCCCCGAGGGCTCGCTTCCTCGCCAAGGACACACTCGTGATTGCAAAGTCTTCTACTGACCATGCGCAACTGAGAGGATGTAAGGGTACTACTGATCCGTGTCATAACTTGGAAGATGTTGGAGATTTTGGAGTTCGAGTATCCTACAGAGCGTGGTAAGATACGAGTCTGGTCACCTGATAACCCTTTCTGTGCCGCGGTTTCCGTTCTAGACTTTTAGCGAAATTGAAAACCAGCGTCACACCTACAACACAACGCCACAAATGATAGATCAGTGACAAGAGACGGCCTGATTAGCAAAAACTTGGTTACACTGCTCGAGCGTGCTTCGGAGCACAAGACCCGGCGACACGGTTACACCGGAAGTCTCCCGAAGACCCCAACCCCAGAATATGTATCTCCTCCTTCCCTACTTCCAATGCGCGGCAGCTAAGCCAGAATCTTCCGCTGGATTCGTATAACGCCCAAGCGTGTAGTCTCCCGTTAAGAGTCCTTGTAAAGGTAGTTTGATGTTGTGACAGAAGCAAGTTGACAGAAAGTTGCGGGGGTTACTCAACGGTCAACACGGCTGAGGAGCATCCACCTGCATTTTTTATCACAAAAGTCCTTGCGTACATACACATTGCTTTTCATGTTGATTGCTGAATTCATACATAGATCCTATCAGGCGATAGAGGATTCGATCGTACAAAGCTCATTGGACAAGGTTGTTAATTGGACGCGGTTGATCTGATGTCCTTGGAATGAAAGCCTTGTTGGTTTGCGAGCTTCTTGTATTGGATTCAAGGGCCATAAACCGTCAAGATTATATGCAGCTGGTCCAGCCATCATGCAAAGCAATTTGTTTGTAGTACAGAGGCTTTCTGGTCTTTGTTCTTCACAACTGTGGTGAAGTTTAGTTCTCAGGTAGCTTTCAAAGTCCTTTTCTTCCATTTCCTCATGAGCTGATTGCTTGTTTAAGAAAAGGTATACAAGAACCGAGTGGTTGTATCACTTCTTCTGTTGTTTTCTTTGACTGACGTCTTCAACTGGGAAGGTTCAGACGAGCAGTCACCGTTCAGACCTTGTATTGTCGGCAGAGCTGATACAGTTCGAGCCTTTCAGGCAACTATTGGCGCCACCGGTCCTCTCTTTTGCTCCGAACTCGGTTAATCAGCCAATCTTGAGCGTTTTGCTTTATCTACTGAAGATAAATAGATCGCCGTTATTTTTGAACATTTTCCTCCATTACCCTTCCACATCTCTCAAATTCTCTTGCACTGTTCCCCCAACTTGCTTCATCTTCGATTACAATCAATACCACAAAGATGCTTTGTGCAACCATTTCCATCGTAATCACTGCTCTATCCATCTTGGGTATGAGCCTCACTGCATCTGCCTTTCCTGGCATGACAGCAAAGAGCCTCCAGGCCCGTCAAGCCGTGCCACCTGTCCCCCTTCCGCTCTCCCAGAATGAGGGAAACTGTGGCATCATTCCATGCACCACTTTCAACGCCGTTGATCAATTCGTTGATGTCCGTCCTGGCACTCCTCACCAATTCTTTCCTCCAGGTCCAAATGACAAGAGGTAGGTTGATGTCTTCGAGATTAGGCATATCAGGAGCCTATCGCCCAGCAGTATCCTTGCGATGGGTCATGTAGGAGTGCATACTGATTTACCGTTGCAGAGGCCCTTGCCCTGGACTCAATGCTGCTGCTAATCACAACTTTGTTCCTCACAACGGCATCGGTACGGTCGCTCAATGTAAGCCAAATCCATGCCCTGGTATCTGATCCTTGAAATTGACATTGCGGTGCTATAGTTGCTGCTGGCCTCGAGGAAGCCTATAACTTCACACCTGAACTTGGCACTGTACTTGCCACGATCGGAGTTGCTTTGACCGGAGATCTTGTAGCAGGTACTTGGTCGATTGGAGGTCCTTATCCTGCCAGTCTTCTGGGGGGGTTGCTCTCAAGTCCAGAAGGTCTTTCGTTCTCTCATAATGCATACGAGACCGATGCATCAATGACTCGAGTTAGTATAATCTTTTCGACGCGAAATACTTGTTGATCGATACCCCTAGGCCGACGCTTACATGAACAATGGCGACGCATACCACCTCCAAATGGACCGTTTCATGGCTCTCTATAACCGATCTGAGCTCTACACTTTAGACATCGTTCGTCAGCACAACAAGGACATGCGCGACTGGTCCGTCCAGAATAATCCCTACTTCTTCTCAGCAGTCAGTATACTCTCAAGATTTTGTGACACTGTTCTGACCTTCATCTAGCCTTTTGCGGGTCTCGTCACCCCCATCGCACATACGCTCCCGCCACTTTGCTTCAGCAACGTATGTTTCAGGTATCCTTCTCCTCAAGGAAAAGGACTTACACTGACTATGATAGCACTCCGCGGCCAACATCCAAGGATACCTTGATAGGACCATTCTCAAGTCATTCTTCGCCGTCAGTGGCCCCGAGAATGCACTCGTCTATACTCCAGGACATGAGCGCATTCCCCTGAATTGGTACCGACGCCCATCGAACAATAAACTTGGACTCGTGAATGGAATGGTAAGTTGCTGTCGTAACAATACAAATCTTCAGCTAACAGCAGTAGTCCGATTTAGCTGTCACTGCTGCGCGGTTTCCCGAATTGATCTCCATCGGTGGCAACACAGGCATCGTCAACTCATTCGTGGGTATAAACCCCGCAGATGTCACTGGTGGAGTCTTCAATGCTGTCAATCTCCTCCAAGGCAATAATATGGCTTGCTTCGTTCTTCAAGCAATTCAAGCTGCCACACCTTCACTACTTTCAGGTCTCGTCAGCGCCCTTGGACTCTCAAATGCTCTCAACCTGTTGAACAACGTCATTAATCCTGTCAAATCGAACATGGCTTGTCCATCGATGACAACCTTCAACACTGGGGCCTTCGCCCAGTTTCCTGGAAGCAGCTGGCACCCATAATACTCTATTCCTGTCGTATCTGGATTGCCTGGATACGCCTAGTTGGACTTGCTGGTTTTGAGGCTGATATGGAACGGATGTTGGTGAATAAGGTGATGGGAATGGTCATTTGGACCTTGCTGGTTTCTTTTGGTAGTCTGGCAATCCTTAACATGAAGTCACATTCCAAGAGAAGTGATAAAATCCGTGTCAAATTGCCCTTCAACATACTGTTCCATTCGTGACTTCTTCGGCTCTAACAAGAATGCCCTCGATGATCACAAGTATTGTGCTCACTTTTTCCGACTAAAGCACAACTAGCCTCAAGCAGCTGTGGGCGGGATCATGGCTGCCCGCTCCACCCCACTATTAGTCTGACGCACTCGCTTCCAGTCTAGGGTCTGAACAATCCATAACAAAACTCAGCATAGTCTCGAGTTTTGACCTAGTGGAATCTAACCTCCATCATCTTAGGTCTATCAACATAGATTCTCTTGATAGCCTAGTATGAGGCTCATGAATTGAGCGCTAGTACCCTGATCAGTCAATGAACTCGCTTAACCAAATTGGTGTTTACAATTCGCAGTTGCACATCGCCATCCAAAAAACATCGGCTTCATCGGCTTCATTTGAAGCTCATGCCACTCGTAGGACCAGTCTGTTCTTGTGTACAGTTACAGTCACCAATATCGCTCAGCCCGCCTATGTCATCCAGACCAGTGACCACACTGCTGGCTCGCCCCTTCCAAGCTGTCTCTCTGCCCAGCCCATCCAAATCCACCATTGTCATAGCCAATTTCGAACCTGGGACTGAATGGACAGTCTTCTTACCTGAATCGCGGTATTCCCCTCAATAAGCTTTCGAAGGATCTCCATCATGCTTGGAGACCTCGCTCGTAGCTGGTGTCACCGGGGCTGTAGAAGTTTTGATGAAGTTTGGTTGGTGTCTTGTGCGGCTTATTTTTCTTTGGAAATTAGGACCCTGGACCATTTCGTTTGGGACTGGCTAGTGTCTGCGATGGTGACAGCTCGAATATTGCAATGCAACGTAACGTGCTGTGTATAGTGCGAGGTAAGATCGAGTCCATATACTGGCACGCTGGTGCTGAAAATAGGAAGTAGGGACTTTGATGAAGAAGAGCAGCTTCAAATTTCGTAATCGCTATGGCATGTTGGCAGCGAAGGAGTCGTTCAAAGAATGCCGTTCAAGTGGTTGGGGACTTTGCAAGTGTTAATGCCAAGGTTGCTCAAGGCTCTTCTTGTATGTACAGGTTCGCCTTGACGGCGTGACTAGACGTGGGGTCAAATGCATCTGTGATTCATACCCCTACACGATGGTAAAAGAACAATGATGGCGGAAGGAATTAGAGAAGTTCTTGACAAAAGTCGAGGGAGCGTACAAACTAAGTTTGGTCTAGGGATGGCAAGTAGCTTGCAAAGCCATGCACGGCATGCTGAGCATGTAAATCGAAAACATCTAGCCCTACGACGCGAAGTCGCAGAGCACTCGGTCCACATCAACTCAGGCAGCGTCAAAGAAAAAGAAAGGTCTGAATCCAAGACACATGTTTTAGGCAGCAAGAGCAAGGGCCAAAAGGCTGTCAAATTGGCCCAGCTCCTCAGCCTCACCGTGCTGACCAACGCCTTCGGTCGTTGACGGCGGACGGGTGGACGTCTTACAGCCGCTCTTCTTCGGCCCTGAAACAAGGAACTGAATTGTTACCCCTGGATCATAATACGGTGGGGTCCATCAGCGGCCCAGCATTGTGGCTAGATCGAGGATATAATACTCGGAGCTGATTCAACCGTAACGCCGGGTAAATCCGGTGAGGGCGGAAGGGTTGAGGTCAACGGCAAATGCTATGTCACTAGGTGCCCTTGGTTAATCGAAAGATGGGAACGTAAAGATAAAAAGATGGTATGAATATAAACCGAAATATGGGAGTTTACGTATAGCTGGAAGTTGAAGCTACTGCCGTGAAGTTTGATTGAGATGCGTGGCGGGAGAAGTGTTGGTTGATGAAGGGAGTCTCTCTCGACGGTACGTTTTTAAGAATCAAAATGGTTGGATTGGAGTAATAAAAGTCTATTAAGTTTTTGGAGTAGTGTAGGCTAGCAATATACACTCTATGCCTGAGAATCGAAACAAGAAGCAAAAAACATCTGCCCGTCTTTGATGAGAGTCTGATGCCCCGCTCTATAAGATTTTGCCGCTTTACGCCACGAACCAGAAAAGAAAACAAACATGATGGTATCACAATGAACTGCAACTTCAATGCACACTGCCTCAAGCAGCGCCACCCATTTGAACCTTCCCCTTGAGGTTCGTCCATTTGCTGCAAAGAGAGAAGATCACTGCAATACCAGCGCTGGCGATCGCGATCGCGTATGCTGCTTGTAGACCCTTCATGTACGAGGTAACGATGCCGGGTACGACATCGGCAGCGAAGTGATCGCGGATCTCGGTCACACCAACCATGAGGACTGCCGCTGGGGTTGTCGACGGGGCGTACTTGACGATGCTGCTTTGAAGAACGTTGGAAAGAGCAACTTGGCCGGCGGAGACGAAGAAAGCACCACCGATGGTTTGCGCAAATAGGATCATGGCCGTGACTGACGAGAGATCTTCAGGCTTCGAGACGGCCTGACCGATGATGATAGGAACTTGCAGACAGAGACCAATGCCGATCCCAGAAAGAGCCTGGTAACCGATCCATGCGGATGACGATGAGTGAGTATCCAAGGTGTAGAGAAGACCTGAACCAATCGTTGCAATAGCACTTCCTCCGATCATCCAAGGGACAGCAACGCCGTATGCCGAGATCATGCCTCCGGAAATGATTGTTGTAATGGTGCAGCCTAAAATCAATGGCAAGTTGCGGACCCCAGAGTCAGATGCAGAAACTCCGCTGACAACTTGGAAGTAGATGGGGAGGTTGTAGAGTAGGAGGAAGAAGCCGCCTGCGAGGAAGAAGATGAAGACCATTCCGCTCCAGATGTGTCGATCCTTGAGCAGGCGTGGTACGATCATGGCGCGCTCTCCTTGATACCACTCAATTCCGACCCAGACGGCGAGAATGAGAACGAAGCCGACAAGGGTGCCGATCACTTCGGAATCGTCCCAAGCTTTGGTCTGACCACCCCATTGTAGAGCAAGGATATAACAGATGATAGCTCCCATAACCACGAAAGAACCTGGCATATCCATTTGCAAGAATTTCTCTTTCAAGCTGGCTTTGACTGGGACGGCTTGTGCTGGTGTCGTGAAAAAGAATAGGATGATGGCGGCTGACACTCCTCCGATTGGCAAATTGATGTAGAAACACCATCTCCAGGTAGTCTTTTCAGCAAAGACACCTCCAAGGAGAGGACCGATGACACTGGCAATACCATACGCTGCTCCCATGAGTCCGGTGAATGCGGCTCGCTTAGATGGTCTCGCAGAAAAGGCGATAATGGTGTATGCGCCGGACTACAAAAATGTTAGCCCCCGAAAGACTCAAAAGCTGAAGATAATGATCTTTGGCTAAAACAAGGGAGGACTACACACAGCGATACCAGCCCCACCCACGCCGGCGATGGCTCTTCCGACGATGAGTGCAGTGCTATTGGGAGCGACACCACAGATGAGAGATCCGAGTTCGAAGATGAAGATGGCGATGAGGAAGGTCGTCTTCAAAGGGAAGTACTTGTAACCTTTACCCCATGTCGATTGAAAAGCTCCGACAGTCAGGAAGAACGCAGAACCATACCAGCCAACCAAGTCAAGTCCGGCGAATTCGTCAGTGATCTTCGGGATTGCCGTAGCTACTATAGTCTGGGAGCTGTTAGCAGATTTTAAAAGAGTATCTCACAGGGAGTAGTTACCATGTCGAGCGATACCTGATACAAGTTAGCCGAATGTTCAAAGTGAGGGGGAAGAATGGGAACATACAAGGAAGATACTGAGAAGCAGGGCAACAACGATCATAGCCATTCGAACTCCATCGGGATATTCTCCCTCATCGTCGTCTCCTCCATCGGCTGCTGGTGCTGGTGAATTTCGGATGGAGCCATCTTCCTTATCTGTTGGTGATTCGTCGAAGCTACCTTTCGCTTCGAGTCTCTCTTTGTTGAGTGATCCAGGTGGACTGGGAGAGACACTTCTCCCAACTTCTTTCTCCCCAGCAAGGGTTTCTGATCGAGAATCCATGGCTTCGCAAGTGTGATTAAAATAGCAATAAGAGTTCGTAGAAGGAAGGACTCCTGGAGCAGAATGACCTTCAAGTATGAATAGACGAAAGAAGATGAGATGAACTACACGAAACCTTATGAAAGCACGGAGGCGACGAATACTTATAAGAAAGGTTCTGACACAAAAGGAAGACAGGGGTAAAGCTTCACCAGACGGCTTTGCGCCGGTGTAAAGTCGTTAATCACCAATCTTTGGACTCAAGGTGGATCACACCCATTCCAACGGACCTGTGACAAGCTCCATGGCCTGAATACGTGCTGACATGTTGCCCAGCAAAGGAGATAGAGTTGTTGCTCCGCCGTCAGCAAGCAAGCCTCACCCGTAACACGATGAAAGACGGACGTGCAGAGACGTGAACACCGGCAGGGGTAGACGGCTATGTGAGCCTAATTTGCGGCAGTGATTCATCCAGCAAGGGGCTTGGGAGAATTGTGGTTAGTGAGTAAGCGCGTTCGCCGTGTCGGCGGTGGTGAGTGCGAATGGCTGTAAATGAGTCGAAATGAGCTTTGTCATCGGCCTCAAGCGAGCCTCCAGAGATCGGTCGATTTCGGCCGAGCACGATTTTGCAGCCGCACCTGCACCAGTCGGAAATACATTTTTAAACGACGGGTTATATCCAGGTCTCAGAATGTCTCCGATTGGAATTATATTACCAATGCAACTCTTCGTTGCCTGTAACAAGGACCGCCGAAAAATCAAGTGGAAATTTTGCGTAAGAACTCTGTCGTTGACGCCCAGTCAAGGGGTCTTTTTTCCGGGATCTACACCATAGGCAGGGTCGGGTCTCGGCATAGCCAATATCAACCCCACCAGCCTGGAAGCAATTTATCGGTCTTACTCGACGACCACAACCACATCTTCTTTTCCATGATCTTCGATGGTCTTAGGCAGTACCAAGTTGTTCGCCCAGTGATATCGAAACGGGCGAATAACTTACCTAAACTGGCATCCAATTCATCCCAACGGTGGTCCGATTCGTTACGTCAAAATGTCAGCTTACCTCCCGAGCACGACATCTTCCATAAAAGAATGGTGGCTCCGGCACATTCATCACTGGTATTCTCGTTGTTATACCCAATCAAATACGGTAAGCCGAGAGTGTCAATCCAGACCAGGTAGGAAGATCTCGGATTCTCGATCTCGGGTCCAGGAGAAGCGGTGAAATTTTGTTTTGCACCTTTACGGTTCAACCCATATTATTTGTGGTCTGATATATTCTTGCGACGCTCACACCGAGACTACGTCGATGTCATTTGTCTTTTCAGATCATCAAAAGGGTCATGTGCGTTCCTGCTCGGAATTGATGCTGCAAGTCTTTCTTCCTAGCCTTTCTACCTCGTATGCTGCTTATCGTCGCCATTCTTGTTCTCTCACGCATGCACTTCGAGAGAGAAACATAGTCTAAAGCATCGACACGACAAGCCAGATAACGGAGATGCTTTGTTTTTGGCCTTTGGAGCTGCTGAATATGTGTCGTGGCTGACAAGATTAAGTGTCCAGACAGCTCTGTCAAATCTCTTGAGCGCTGAATATCTCTCCTTCGGTCAACTCTTCACGTCCTTCTTTGATGTACATGTCGTCTATGAGCCGAGAACATACCCACAGACCCTATTCTCTTACCGATACCTATCGTCGCTGCGGGGTACGCTGACGAAAGTCAATCGAAGCCCTTCCCGATGTTATCCTTGTTTCTCGAGGACCCCACCAGTAGTGCTGAGTGAGCTGACCATCGGGATGGCCTTGAAGCCTAGCGAGTAGAAATCAGGTTAATTTGTTACTTTTCACAATCGTAGCAGAGAGACGACCCTTTGTTATTCGGAGTTCCGTATTCGATTGGGAGCGGAGTTCAAGAGGTGTCTGCGACAAGCTCGTAGGGCTGAGCTATTTGCATAAGCGAGCGCCTGCTATTCCTTTCCCTTAGCACACCTACTCTGGGTGATCCTTCTTTCAAATTCGTTCCAATAGAAGGATTTTCAGGATACCCTGATTATAATCGGCGACTGAAGCTGTCACGACACGCGAAGCCTTTCTACTATGTCGAGGTAGGCCGGGCATGAACCATCCTCACATAAGAAGGAGACCCCAACTAAACAAGCAAATATACCATTCAACGCGATACACGGTGTTCCTTCTAAATTGCTGATTCAACCAAATATATCGAAATTGGACTTCCTGTTTACCTTGGACACTTCGCATCTCGCTTATGCTCAGCTCCGAAAAAAAAAATCAACACCCCCTTCAGCATCATTACCGATACATGGTAGTCAGGCAAGGTTGAGCAGCACAGCTGGCCTCAATTCCAAGCTTTCTGTGGTCGACGCTTTCTTTTAGCGGGGGGAGAGTCAAAGGCAGGTGACGGTTGTGCAGTGAAGAGGTAATATCTCGAGGCTGTGCAGGCCAGCCCGGTAGGTGGTGCGAGACACTACTCGCGGTCGAAGGCTGCGGTTAATGAGCAGTCCACGGCATTGCTATGTGCTATGCCACCAAGTATCTGAGCAAACCCGACAACATCGCAAGTTCAGAAGAGGCACAAACTTTTCGCACAGAGGGGTATTCATTCTTCCTATCAAAGTACAATCGCAAATATGGACTCAAGTGAGCTCCATCAAAATCATCCAAAGACCATCGCTCTCGTTTCATTATTCCCACCCTTCCATGCATGAATCATATCATATCGTACACTCATTACCATTATCCAGCCGCAGTATCCCTTTATGCGTTCTGCTTCTGGATATCATGCTCCGCACCACGCTGTTGGGTCTTTCCAACATCATGTTGCTCCTGAGCCTTTAATTGCGCATCACGGTCACCAGTGATACCAGCAACAGCTCCACCAACGGCACCAGAGACACGATTTCCGATTCCAGAGCCCAAGTCGGAAAGTTGTCCTTCGGCTTCTTGGCCCTTACCTTCAGCGTTCTGACGGGCACCTGCCTGCTTGAGAGACTGTTTGAAGAGTATGTCAGTTTGGATTCTTTCATATGTCGCAAAAGTGAGCTGGAAAAGGGGAACAAACCTCGTTGCCAACCAGTCCTCCGACGGCCTCCTTGGCAGATCCAACAGTCTGGTTCCACGAACCCTCGGTTCTCTTGGGGTCGTCCTTGGTGACTGCTCCTGAGGAAGATGCGGTCAAGTTGCCGGCTTTGAGTGTAGCTTGGGAAGCGTCATTTTCGAGCTCTGCCTTGGTCTTCTTTGCCTCGCCAGCGTTCTGTGGATGTTAGAGTTTGCCGATGCAAGGAGGAATGGTTGAAGTGTTTCTTACCTGATCAGAAGCGTTTCCTGTCAAACTGCCGATAGCAGATTGAACGGCGCCGGTGGCGCTGTCAACGTAGGACTGAAGGGTGGAGGTGTTCTTGTCAGACATGTTTGCGGTTGGTTGTTTGGTTTGTTTGGTTGAAGTGTTTTATTGTAGTAGAAGAAGGGTTGTAGCTGTTGATCGTCGAGGTCAAGACAAGCCTTATTTATATAAGTATGGTATGAGGATCGTTCTTGCCTCGTGAATCTCGAACCCCCCTATGATGTCATTCGTAGCCTTGCGTTAACACCTCGCTTGCAGGTGGTGGGCTGTTTGGTGGGCTGGACCCCTGTAGGATCACGATTTGTGCAGCGGGAACGTCCTTTTAGTGGTGGTGTGCGTCATTTTCGTCTTTGTTTTGGCTGAATGTCTCAAAAGTTCTTTGTTGCATGATGCATTTGTGGCTTCTGATTGAATGATACCTACATTGATTATGGAGATTCCTTGATTCGCATGTGAAGGTCACTCGCTCTCCATCCCTTGGCTGAGGGTATCATCGAACTCTATTCGGAACACCTGTCTATGTCTACAGTCTCTATTGGAATGAATCAAACACACATGCCACCAAGCTACTTGCTGAAGAGAAAGAAGGACAGCGACCTATTCGACCTTGTCCACGAGGATACCGCCAACACCAGAATCAAATCGCGGCCTCATAGGACTTCTACTTCCATTCCTCAAGCTCTGCTGCACCCTCTTGTACTTCTGCTCATCGAACATCCAGATCCCATGATGTCCATCCATATCCCCTTTCATCGAAGTCGGACCCTTGATCCCTTCAGCTAGCCTCTCCGCGACCGGGTCCTCTTTCATTTTCGAGAAGTACCTCCTCTGGAACTCCCTCCCCTCGGCCTTCTCTCGTTTCCGCATCTCTCTCTGCTCGTTTTCTAGCTTCGATTTCTCGTGTCCAACGGTGAATATATCGCCTTTCTCGATCCCGTCTACGACGTGTCGCCACGCTCGTCGCGATTCCAGTGGATGCTGTTTCTCGATTGGCGCGATCGTTAACGGCGTTTTTGGTATCGAGCTCGTGCTGAATTTCTCGATGACTTCTTGCGTAGCAGCTTTCTTTATAGTGAACTCTCCACTCCATTGTCCTTCAATTGTGTAAAGTGGTTCTTTCTCATGGTCATCGTGGTATAGACTCGCAACGAAGGAGTTGCTCTTCCCACTCATCCAGCCTTTGCTCGAGTAGTGTATTTTTGCGGTGTATCCTGAGGAACTTCGGATATATGTTGTGCCGCTGAGTTCGGGGGAGAGGGAGCCGGTCATGATTCCTTCGATGTGTATTTTCGGCATGGTTATTAGGTAGTCTTCGTCGTACTTGTCGATGTGGTATATCGAGTAGCCTTTTCGGTCTATGTGGACGGTCGTCGAGAAGGAGGCTTTGGGGGCGACATGTCCTGCGAGCCTGACTCCGTGCTCGTCGTTCCATATGTTGCAAGCTGTGACTGGCGGATGATGGCTAATCCCATTAGCAGACGTCCCTCCCGATGCTTGATGGCAACCCACCTGACTTGCTCAGCAACAAGTTGTGTAGTCCCAGACTTATCAACCCACTTCCCCAGGAACAGCTCTCCCAGGAATGGATTCAGGGGCTTCATCCGCTTCTTCTTCCCATGCTCATCCTTGTTGTTATGTTGTTCCTTCAATGTGCTCAGAAACCATTTTAACACCAACAATGCCCGCTTCTCTGGGTCTGGCTCGCTGGCCGGCGCAACGAAAAGTGATGGCTGTTCTGCCCAATATGCGGAGAATTCTACAATCGATTGAGAGGAGAGGAGGAATGGAGGCGCGGTTAGGGATGCCAGATCTCCTTTGAATGTTGCGAGGGACTGTTGATCATCGTCAGCCAAAAATTCCAATTGCTGCAAGGTTCGAATGCAATGGGCCAAGAGACAAGCACGAACCTTGATGAAAGAAAAGAAAGCGCTCTTCTGCTGAGGTGGTAGCTTCTCCGACATGATTAAATATATTCTTAAAAAATTAAAACAGATCTACTGCGTATGTGCTGCGTCCAGGGTATCTTGGCAAGAAACAAGTCGAATGGAAGGCCAAAGAAAGGGAAACAAATGATAATATATACGGAAAGAAAAACAACATGCGGTGAGGCAGTTGATGGGATGTATCCTACTCATGCGACGGTCTAATTCGGGATCTATCTGCCCATGCGTCTGATCTCGACCTCTCAAACGCGGGCTGTATCATCGTAGCGCCTGCGACTTGCAGGAGATTTGCAAACCTTGAGTTGAGCACTGACATGTGAACTCACTGCCGGGAGCCTCACGTGGTAGGCGCATTGCCTCTTCCGGCCATCTCATGATGGCTTCGTCGCATTCTGGTGGCGCGAATGCGGTGCTTTGAACGTGATGGGGCGGAGATGGGACGAAATTTGGTGGCATGGTGATGTGAGAATGAGAAATTGGAGAGAAGTTGTGAAGACTGCGCCTCACTGATGATGGTGTCGGATATTCGAGTTCCGGTGCGGAGCATCGTGAATTTTGTACGGGCGTAAAGTTCAAGAGTCGAATGCGATGAATGCGAAAGTCAAGAATTAAATACAACATGCTTACGTGCGCAGAGCTAGGCTGGAACTGAAAAGACAGATAGTGGAGGTCATAATTCATAATTGAATCGAACTAAAACGCTGCTGAGTAAACAGTCTGGGGTATCTAATACAGTACAAAGTCTAATCCGCCCGCAAAGCTTCCAGCAATGTTGGTACAATTAATTAACGCCAGCGTTCCTTCGTCTCCTTTCGTCGACGTCCTGCTCGACTTCGAAGTCATGTCTCGTGCAGATATCTTCCTCCATTAAACCATCATTCCACCCATATCCTCGCTGCGTCTTCTCTCACAGCTCCTCGTTCTCGAAACTTTCAACTCCTTCTCGGCATCCATCAGTCTGCTTTGTACCCACATCCGGTACTTCCTGTCACTCCGAACACTCTCGCAGTTGAGCAGTTCAGTCAACGTGCTCTTGATCTGCAAGTTGACATCTTTCAACTTGTTCTCGTCCTCCTCGATCTCTCCCAGAATGCTCTCGTCGAAGACGGTTGGCAGCGAAGACCTGCGTGTCCTGAATTGAGGACGCTGATGATAGCGAGGCATGCTGTCGCTTCGGCGGTGATGTGGAATGATGTTTGTGGGATTTGATACGAGGAAGGGAGCATTATTTGCTTCTGGTGATGAGGAGAGAGACCCGAATCGGGTGCGGGAGGGAGATCGTGTTGGTGAGGTTGAGCTCGTTGGGCTAATAGCTGAGATGCCAGTGAGATGCTTTTGTAATGCATCGTGTTGCGAGTGCAACAGGAGATATTTCTGGAGAGCGAACGCCCTCTCTGGGGATTTCTGGCTTGGATTCATCGTGTGTTTGTGGTACTTTGGTAACGATCAAGTGATGTATGTTTTGTGTTGTAGTTTTGGATGGGTCGTCGTCAGTATCGAAACCATGTAAGATTTTCGAGAGAGGAAGGAAGGACCGAGAAATTATGCTGAGGTAGGTCGTTCTTTTAAAGAAGGAATGCTTGGTATGAGACAGGTTAAAAATTGATCGATGAGATGAGGGTCTCAAAGAAGTTCATATGGGAGGCTCAATTAGCATGACATCAAAGGCGGAGTTTTGCTCCTGCAGGCTAAAAACTGCCCTGCTTGAACTCTACGCAGGCACGGATGATGCCAGGGCAACTCGAGACTGGAAGAATAACTGGACCATGTGGCTTGACTCCTTTTTATTGGTTTTAATTGTCCAATCAAGTTTCTTTCCTGCACAAGAAGGTTGGCAGAAGCCTGGATCTCTCAAAGAGGGGTCCACTTGACAGGTTGATGGCTTGGGCCATGACGCCGCTCCACGAAACTTGGCATACATCAGCCACAGGAGGCCTCGCAAGGCGGGAATCTGACTTTCACGAAAAACAGGGTTCTGGGCGATCAGTTACTAACAAAAATGCTTTCCACGAATCAAAGATGCTATCGTGGCACGATATGCGTTTCAGTTATGGGCCACACGGCCTGGATGTTCCGTAAAGCCACCGCTAAATGGCGATCCTGCTCCTCTTTGTGGCACGCCCACGCCTCGAAGTACCCAATGGCTGCCTTTCGAAAAGATCGATCGAGATCAGGAACTTGCACGGGATTTGAGCTGTAAATGACCGCGTTTGCTTTTTCTCCCATCTGAGGCCTGATTGCCTCATGTGCCCAGTCTTCTTGAGAACTTGGTACCTGTGCAGCCCTGTGATTCCGATAGTCTGGATGAGTCTTATCACTCTGATTTTCTCAAAACCAAGGTCTGCGTTTCTAGGCAGTTTGAAGAGTATATGAAAATGCGACCAGATGAGCGTCATGTCAGAAGGTCTGCGATTCAGAGCTTGATCGACAAAGACATGACGATACAAGGACTACGCGATGGCAGTATGGTACCCTGAAACTCATCGCCTCCTACAGCAAATGGTAATTGGTGCTCAAATTCGACCCATGAGAATTACCTGGATTCTTCATGATATCATTGGCAGCTGGCGATATGAGCCATTAAGAGCATCGACAAAAATTTCCACCCACTCTTTGCCCTCAGATTCACTGGTGAAAGCTGTTTAAGACAACCAAGGCGGATCCAACAATGGGTGATTCTTTATGGTTCTTCGCCAGAGTTTGACCCCGCATTGTTCACAACATCCAGCCAAACATCCTCGCATACATTCTCGAACGCATTTCGAAGGCACAATAACCTGTTAATGCCCCCTGCCAGCTCTTCCAAGGAAGTCACCCGATTGGTCTCCCTCAACATCCTCAAGCGAGCAACGAACCACTGTCTTCTCTCTCCTATCGACAACACCCCACCGATAAGAGAGAGCCAAGCGAGGAGAGGAGTAACAGATACCGAGATCTCGATCTCGCTCAGTGACTCTTGGAGCCGCGCAAGCAGGATCGACGGACCTGTCGTTGAGTTCGGGAACTCTTGGAGTACTGATTTCGTGTACAGTAAGGCACCGAACCTGACTGCTGTATCAAGACTTGTGTCGGAGCTGTTGGCAGGTAAAGTTGTGGGGAAGGATAGGAGGTTGTGCTCGATCCGGTGGAGATCTTCGGAGAACATGATAGGGTCGAAGAAGCTGGTTCGCTTCGTTTTGTTTTCTTTGATGGCAAGGGTGAAGTAGGCCAAATTGATCATCGTTGGGATCAGAGATGGATGGAGATCACTTATCTTGAGTAATTCCGACATTTCTGTTGCCGTCCGATGTAGAACCTCAATAGGAACGTTGGACCATATCGAATCGTTCGTGGACCGTTCAAAGTCGAGATACGGCCTTTCTGCATAGTCAATCGCACCCGTAATGTCCGCTCTGTTGTTTGTCAGGACAGGCGGTAGTCGTTGGGAGACAGAGGAACTTACCGGTGCAGCTTTGCTCGGAGAAAGGGCCGAAGACTTGACATGTTTCCTCTCAAGCGTATCAACTGCTGGATACCTAGCATGTGCAGATTCCAGTGCTCTTGATTTCCAAGTACTGCCTGGGTTGCTGTGCTTAGCGAGCTGAACGGTGTTTGAAAGCAATAAAAGGGGGACCTACCTCGCCTAGAGCCAGGCACGATATCGTTCCAAGAATGGCATCATCAAAGTTGGAATCGGATGTCCCCAGACGTTTTTGAACGATAGAAATAGCCTCGTTCTCGTGGTACATTGTGTCTCGTGTTTCTCGCTTGCCTTGCAGCAATGCCACATAGACTGCACCGGCAAACAGCACACCATGCAGCATTGCCGCATCATTTACAGCGAAGTGGAACCACTGAGGTGATCGAAATGGGCTACTTTTGAAGCAAGACTGTAATGGATACATCCTATTTGTCGCGTGTGTGAGATATTGTTCCAACAGAGCATGCGTGCCTGGGCGCATGTCGAAGGGATAACGAAACGTTGAGAGCGCCGTTGACAAACCCAAGCTCGGTGGCACTGATGAATCTGTGAGCACTGTGACTCTCGGAGGCTGGTCCGTAGATGTGGTTGCATAGCGGTTCCACTTCAGCTTAGCATTTGTTCCCCGTTTCGCGTGACGACGGGTTGATGCACGACTGGCAGGATCTCTCTTCTTGCTGGGCTTCTTAGAGTTAACGAACTTGTACTGTGGCCTACAAGAATAATTCCTTGAGCTTGGCGTTGTTTGGTCGCTAGGAGACATATACTGAACAAGTCCTGCGTTGAAATGGGTTGCTGTTGAAGCGGCTGTAGCAACATCTCCCAGCCTCTGTATCATAACCATCGGCGTTCTCGGAACCAGTATACTCATGCCCTCCATACTTAGCAGCTAGTCGCTTAGAGCAATATTGGAAAAATATCGACTTAAGAATCGAAGTTTGGAGTAAGTCTGAAAGCTGCTGAATATCTTAGATTTACCGAGGAGTTGGGGCGAGATGATGGAGAAGTGCTTAGGTGAGCCAGAGGCTCGGATTGGCTAGCTCTGACGTAGCCCATACTGATCCACAAATCATGTAGGGGAATTATGGTGGAGCTGCGCCAATGCACAAGCAGGTTTGTTTATTTCCTAATTTGTCTAGTTTCGCCCAAAGGGGAAACCTGCGAGGATATACTTCGTAGCTCAGTCTGCTGGAGACTTAAATTTGTCACATTTGGACCCACTTACAACTTTGTGTTACAAACTGGACACCTGAAAGGTGTAGCTTCCGATCTTCGAATGTGGAGAAGATTTTTGTCGTCAAGTGCATAAGAAAGGCCATTCCCAGATATAAGGTCCTCCTTCGAAGCGGTTCTCACCCCAAACAGGAGAATTCCTTGAAACATCAACTTCAGCTACGCCATGATAAGCACTCAACAGACAGCTGTGACGAGCTATGTTGTTGCTAATGGCACAAAGCTTGCATACCGGCAGCTTGGATTGACATCTGGCATCCCACTGGTGATGCTGATGCACTTTCGGTATGATGACTTCTTAGCCATCTACAATTGCACCCGGGACTCCCCGAACTTTCCCATTATATCGTTAAAACTTATTGTTTTGTATGGTGGAAGAAGACTGACGGGAATAACTCGTGTAGTGGAAACATGGACTTCTGGGATCCTGCTCTTATTAATGCTCTCGCACAATCAAGACCCATCATCTTGCTAGACAATGCGGGGATTGGAAAAAGCGAAGGAGAGATTCCAACGACACTACATGGCTGGGCCACCCATGTTGTCGCCCTATTGGATGCATTGGAAGTAGAACAAATTGATCTTCTGGGATTTTCGATGGGAGGTGGTGCTGCGCAGCATGTTGCACTTGCAGCGCCGCAGAAGATCCGAAAACTTATCCTCGCTGGAACACGGACGAGTCGGACCCCCAATACAGTCCTGGGGCCACGGAAGATCTTCTATGAGCTCGCACACTCATCAACAGAAGAAGAATTCAAGGCAGCATTTGCGCTCTCCTTCTTCAATCCCAGCCAGCACGGAAGGAATGCCGCTGAAGCCTCATGGAATCGTATCTTCACTCGAAAAGACGATCGTGCTCCACATCTCAGCCCGGTGCTTGCAAAGCGCCAAACCGAAGCCTTCTCAAACTTCAGTGTTCCCAGTCCGGACAATCCTTACGAACGTATTCAGGAGCTCAAGATGCCTGTCTTCGTTGCGAATGGCGACAATGATCTTCTAATTCCAACACCGAATAGTTTCGAGCTGGCCCAACTCCTGCCTCATGCGCACTTGCACATCTACCCGAATTCCGGGCATGGATTTCTGTATCAATATGCAGACCTGTTTGCGAAGCATGTAGACATGTTTCTTGACGGCGACGACAGCTTTGAACGAGCTGACAAAGTGCGGGCTAGGCTGAGTTGATGAATCGAAGCATAAGATGGCTTCATTTTTCAGGTTCTGATGCGCTACAAATGAACAGGCAATGGTGTCGTCGTCTACTTAGTGCTGAGGAGTTTGTTGATGATGCTGCTGTTTGGAATGGCTGTTGCATTTGGTAACAGCATTTGGTAACCTCGCGAGATTATAAATTTATAAAATATGCCAAGACCAAGTTTCACAAATTGCACAAAACGTTTAATCTCATCCTCTCCTGTTTTTTTCCAACTCCGTCTCGATATCGCCAATCTTGTACAGTACCCCAGCGCGATTTGAACAATTCGCGTGTAGTAATAAATGAGCAGACTTCTACATAATAGGACCTCGCGCTCGTTACAAGCTTTGCTCCAGCATAACATGCTCGGGCTCAAATACGGCATAACCAGCTTTGATGGACTCCAGATTCGCCGACGTCCAATCTCAAATTGCGGACTCGGCTATAAATGCACGCAACAAATGCGGCGCGTGCGAATTGCCGGGACTCATGACTCGGCGCAAGGACAATGGCTGCCACGATACAAGACACAACGACTTTACTTTTGTACATGTCACGAGCCTCGAGCCACATCAAGTGTTCAAACCGATGCATTACTTGTAAGAAGAGGTGGCAATATATACTCGTGAAGCCTTTTAAGGGTTCTGGACCATGGCTAGTGTTGCATTGCAAAGGTCTCTCTCATACATTAGCTCCATTGCCCCAACCTGGCTACGACTCTTCAATCCAGATGTCCACTGTTATTGCTCTCGCCGGCCAGCTCGCTCTTTACATGCTATGGACCTTGGAATTTCTGGTCCACTTCCTGAATGTCTTTCCATAGAACCAGAAGATGATTCCGGTACAACAGAAGAAGGTGATCAAGGCCATGTTTGTCATGATGGGTGGGATGTATCCGGACTTGATGATCCAGGGCGTGATGAACTTCGAAAATCCATATCCCCAAACATTCTTGTTGACCGTGATGGCAACAAAGATGGAACCGGCGACGGGCTTGTAGGAATCGACCGAGTAAGTTGATGAGATTGCTGGAAGAGCGGCCACCTGAATACCCGCGCAAGTGTATCCGATGATCACGATTACCTGCACAAAGTCAGTGGGTGGATTGAGTGTATCTAGCGAGGTTTTGAAGTTACCTTCCAATCCCAGCCCTTTTCATACCCGATGGCAGTAACGACATTGCCGATTATCATAATGATAACATACGGTATCATTGTCAACAGTCTCATTTCCGGCTCTCGAATACCATTGTTCCTTCTTGTCAACCGGGCAGCAATGAAATCGCTCAGTGGACCAGCCGTAAAGAGGCCAATGAATGCGCCGATCAGGATAGCGAAGTTGAAGAATCCAATCTTCGCACTGCTGAAGTTGTATGGTGGTACCGCGAAGGCTTGAGATTGGGTCAGGTTCAATGTGAGGAACGAAGAAGCTGTCCAAGACACAACGAAGGATGAAAATTGGACAATGGGGAAAGCAAAAAGCTTCCATGGCATCCACAGTTCCATGAGGAAGTTTCCTTCGTATGGTTGTATGAGCTTCCATTGCTGCTTGGAAGGCGAGCCTCGCCCGAGCCACGGATCTTCGTGAGTGAGTGCATGGTCAAGATTGGAAGCTGTGACACGGGAGTTTGACTGAACAGGAGCTGCCTTTTCTGGGTCCGCGTGGTCCTTGGCAGATGCGCCCAGGTGTTGCTGTGGAGACGAGTTCTCTACTTCCTCCGCAGAGGCAGACTTGAGGCCAGGTGATCCCGATACCATACTCTGTGCTGGGACGTATGGGCGATGGTATTTCGTTTCCGGGAAGAGGAAAATGCAGCAGATGACAGTGAATCCAAGGAGTCCAGTGTTCAGCCACCAAAAACTTCTCCATCCGAGGTTCTCAGCCATGGGGCCAGAGACGATTGGGCCAACCTTCAAACTCAAATTAGCACACGAATTTCGACATGGGCTGAAGTACTGACCATGAGAGATCCGAAGTATACGGCAAAGTACAGTGTGTTGTGCTTCCCTCGGTCGTGTAGGAAGATTACATCTGCGATGATGGTAGGCTGGATAGTTTCTGCAGGGCCAGCTCCAATTCCATTTAATCTGATGGTTCAAGTCAGCCACACAGCAGGATTCATAGCAAGGGCGTTCAGGGTTCTTACACGCAAGCACCCATGAAGCTGTTGTACGAATTGGCTTTCGCTCTCCAGATACTGCTACCGAAACAGATCAAAGTCGATATAATCATGACAGGGCGTCTTCCAAAACATGTCTGAATTGGCACCCTGAGGTTGTTAGTAAAAGCTTCGACTTTCTTCATTGCTTCACGTACCAGATGAAGTTGCTGAATCCAAGCACCAGAATCGCAATACCTGTGAATTGGACCACATCTGGTAGGTTCGAATCAAAGGCTTCGATGTAATCACCGAACATAGGCGCCTGTGACACCATCAGCAATCCGCTCCTTCTCCTCGTGATGTTCGACATACCAGCGCCAAAGGACCAAATCCTTGTGCGAACGAGACCAGAGTTGCACAGAAGATTGTGAACCCCTTCCACATTGGGCTCCAGTTCAAAGGATCATGCTTATCATCCGAAGGCTGAGGAACAAGGACTGAATGACCTCCAGTGCCAGCTTTGACGAAGTGATGAGAGCCCACATCGGTCATAATCTCCGTTCCAGGATAGATCTCTGTCCCCAGCTCTCTCTCCAACTCCCTCAGGGTCTAAGGCATTCAGGTCAGCACAATATGCGTATAGAGATCTAGGTATCTCCTCACATTGGGATCGAGGTTCTGATCCATGATGAAGTGCCGTTGCTACCAAAACCGAGACTTGTACAGAAGTATTGTCGAGATGTTTTCAAGATAGGAGTTGATCCTCTCGTCTCGCCACGAGGGAAATCACAAGCTTTAAGAACACTTTAAGCAAGGTCTAGCTAATCTTGACGTACGGTTCCCCGCGACCAAGCATCCCAGTAGTCAACCTTGTTCCGACCTCATTCCGGCACCCTCTCCCACCAACACAGCACCACCCAGTCGCCCTAAGGTTTCGACGCGGAATGACAACACGGCAGTTCAACAGGGCGTCTCAATTACTGAAGCAGACTCTTTCCTCCGACGCCATCCCAGGCTCCCCTGTACATATTCCGGGGCGTTTTCTCACAAGGGAAAGGTCTGCCACGAGTCGCGCATGTGCTTGGTCTGAAAGCCTGGAGAAACGTGGAGAAGTGGATTTCCTGGGATGTTTGACGAAAAGCTTGGCCTAGCATGGTAGCGAGCAGCGCTGTCAGGCCTTCAGGGGGCCTGTCATTTGCTTGGAAGGCAGATGGTGCGGGGATCTGGACCTCATGGAGATTTTGTGGCTGCTGTTGGCGCGTTTTGAGGGGGTTTCCCGGTTCCGCGGGGTAACCACTTCAGGTGTTTTGTAATCCCAAGAGAACGGAAACCCGAACACAGAGAAACACGAGGACTTGTGCATCTGAAGTCTTGGCTCTATATTTCGGAGGACCGCAGCTTTGGGAATAATGGCTGAGATGTCCTTTGCAAGCTTCTGTATGTGTGCTCTTTCGTCAAGGCCGATTCTTATGTCCCCCTTCAAGGTTTTGTAACTTGACGATTCAACGTAGAACATTTGCCGATGCATCTGCCGACAAGTTTCTGATTTGCATACTAGATCTCAGCTGGGAAGCTTATCGGTGTCATTCAATAATACAGTAGCTCCATTCTAGTTGGGATGTCACTCTGCGAACGACCCCGGCAGATGCAAATATGCAGGACCAGACTCCTGGGTCACTGGTCTTTCACGATCGATTAGTCCATGGCTTCCCGTGCTTGAAGATAATGCATTCAGATGGCAGATAAGTCGGCAGTGATATCCCGGCAGATCATGTCCTGAACTTGAATCAACAACGAGAAGCACCTTGGCTTAGGGTGACCTCAAAAGAAAAGGGGGATTGGCCGAGAGTTCAAACCACCAGCGAGCGCTGAGCAGCCGATCTGGACCTCTGCAAATCCACTGGACTCTCTATTGTAGTCTTCATCGAGAAATGTCTTTTTGGCATTTTCCACTGAGCGCCCCCGTGACCCCTCTAAAATCGAGTCGAGTTGAGTCTAGATTGTTGTACAGTCATATACAAACACCACTGCCGCAACCGACCTTCCTTGCCAGTCCTATACGCCATTTTGCCCAATCAGAAGATCCAATTCCCTTCAATATCCGTATTAAGCAGGCTGTCAAAGAAAAGTGTATCCATTTCAACAGGAAGTCCCCAATCCTCAATCTGCTGGTCAGGCCCAACTTCTGGGAACTGGCTACTGGTGAAGGAAACATGTGGGAGGCCCATCGGATTTTGCTGGCTGGTATGTAAGGGGACAAAGTTATGAGCACTTGTCGGCCAATTCTGCTGAGTCGAATTCTGGTTTATTGTAAGAGATTGTAGCTGGTGTTGCGGGCTCGTATTTCCTTGTTCTCCCGATTGCAGTTGCGGCGGAACATATGGGAGAGTGGCTGGGGTATCCTGCGGAGCCTTATGAGGTCGGATGATGCTGATCGTACCAAAGTATGGGATTGTGAGCTTCAGATTCCCAGTGTTGCGTCCTGAAGCGTCATCGATCGCCAGGAGAGACTTGATGACATTCACGCTCTGTGTCGCAACAACATCATTTCCGCCTTGAGAAAGCTCCTCCATCGATTCCAGAACCGTTTGGATCAAATTCCTGTCGCTTTTCCTTTCTGGCGATTCGGGTCCGCTAACGGGCTCCAACAGTCCCAGGAATAACGTGACGGAAGCCGTCAAAGCACCAAAGTCGATGATTTTGCAGCAGAACGATTTGTTCTCAGCGCTTCGGAGTGCTAAGTACCTCCATAAAACTTCTCGTGAAGCTTTCAGACAACTGAATTTACTGTACTCAAAGCGACGCTCTGACTTCAGCATGAATGGCAAGTGGAGGAGGGACTCGACTGGGGAAAATAATTAGCATACTTCATCCTACTCAATCGGAAAGCTCAGATGCTACGCATCCAATACCTGGGGCAGTGAGACGTACGCTGGAAGAACCACACCTGGGCCATAAGTCTGTCGAAAGTGAGGGCAGCCCCGAGACTTCTGTCGTTCTCAACTATATCTGGGATTGCCCACCAGCTTGCCGGCATCTCCTTGGCGAGACGATCGAGACCTTCATCAATCTCTTGCGTAGTAGCATACGCATGGGTGCTAGAAGCTTCATTTCTCGCGATGATGCGCGACGATAGATCGCACATTTTTCTAGTGAAAAGACAATCTTTATTGATGGCAGGATTGTCAAAGGTCTCATCGACTTTGTAGCCTGGGTCGTCGCAACCGGCAGGGAGGCCAAGGAGGAGCGACTATTTCGAGTTTGTCAGATTGGATACCGATGTCATGACAGAATAGAGGGCTGGAAGTCCTATAGCTTACCAGATAGCGATCGCCTTGTATCATTTGCAGCCACATTTCCCAACCGCCTTCGATACTTGTATCTGGCTTATGTATCCCCATCAGCTGGCCAATGTTCATTGCTCTTCGGAAAGTCATCCAAGCCCGACGTGGGTTTCCTATTCGCGAAAATTAGTACGCTAATTCAGTTTTTGCTTCCCTTATGGGTCGTGGCAGAGTTTGATGCTCTAGAACTCATGACTCGACTAACCTGCATTGATATGAAAGGCACCCAATAATACCAAAGTCTCCAATCCATTGACAGTACTGACAAGCTCGTCATCTGATGTTATGAGCCCTTGCACTGTAATGATCATCTTCTCCATCCTTGCCTGAGGAGTCGGGAAGAGATGTAATTTTGACTTGTCAAACTCAGGATCCAACTGCTGTAGACAGACAGCAATAAACATTAGAGTGCGTGCGATCTTAGTTGGATGCCCCCTGGCAAGCTCGGATAGTTTCGAGGTCGCAGAGCTGACCGAGTCGCATTTCGAAGTTACCCGATTCTCAAGGGCATGTACCAGAAACCAAGAGGAACTTGAGAGGACGATCAAATTTGTCTCATGTTGCGGTGGCAATAGATCCAGGAGAACTTGGCGGATCCTCTCATTCTTAGGAGGTCTGCAGGAAGGCTTCGTGGAGGTCGAGTGGGACACAGGAGTCTGCGAAACTGAAGTGTCTCGACGACCAAGAATCGGGCTGTCGAACAAGGTGATGATAGGTGTATTACTCGTTGCATCGGATCCAGAGGTTGCAAAAGGAGTGAGGACATCATTGCCAATTGACTCCGGAGTCATCATCTTCTGAGCCTCCTCCTCTTCCTCGTAGGCGGATACCTTCGCAAGCAGAGTCTCTAGCAATGCCTCCATGCGTCCAAGTCTCTCTCCAACTTGGTTTCCATGGTTGGAAGGCTCGCGCTCTTCCGGATATTCCTGACTGAGGCAAGTCGTTCCTCGCGACAAGCATCCTGAGCAAACAGGCACATCTTCTGAGCTCAACTGACAGCGGACCTTTCTTCGCTTGCCTTCATCATGAGTTAGACCACGATACACGAAGTTCGAAAGGACGTTGCGGAATCGTTGGCTTTAATGATAGACATAGGACGAGGATGAATAGTGCTTAAGAGAAGTGAGATTGAGAGTGCTTACATTCCCAGCAACTACGAGTACCTTTCCGAACCCTTTTCCGCCGGTTGAGGTTCTCACCCTCGGCGCTCGGCGGGCCAGACATTATGTCGTGGTCAAGCATCTGCGGGTCTAGCTCGGAAGATATGCAGCGCAGCCTTGTCTGTATCGTGATTACAGAAGAAATAGTCTTCAAACAAAGGAATACGCCAAGGAAACTGTCACTGGTGGCTCTAGCAACAATACTAGAAATATATCAGAGCTTGGAGTAGCGATTGGAAATGTCAGAGTGGCCTCAACAGGAATGTGAATTTTGAAGAAAAGACGAAAATGTACAAGCAGGTGGTAAAGCGGACAAAGGAGTTTAGCTGTCCGTTCCTAAATTCGTAAGCAATGTGAATCGCAGCCTCGTCTTCGTTCCGTCGATTGGCGTGAGACTCGGCTCCGCCGGAACGGCGGTCGAGAAGCTCGAGCTCTCATTGGACTTCGCCCCTTGGTTCGGCTGGGAGAAGCTTGCAAGGTCTCAAAAACGAGGATTCTGTGCGAGATCCGAGATGCCGCCGCTATCTTGACTTGAATAAGCTTCGAAAGAAACTTTCACCCGCATCTCGTAAGGGCCGAGTTGTTCAACTGTGCTTGTTGACGCTCTTCGGAAAATGACTTCTGCAAAGAAAGATGAGGATGAGGACGGGCTTTCCAGCCAAGACAGACATGATCCTATTCCCCAAGCTAAGGGCGGGACATCTAACCCAAAATTATCTAGAGGGTGCATTTGTCAGGGCTTGGCATGGCCTCGTCAATTCATGCTGACAGTCTGCTGTTCTTGAACCTCCACATCCATGGACTACTTACTATCTTAAGTCCATGGACAAAATAGTCTTCTTTCTGAATCATGACTGCCTCAAAGGACCACACAATGGAAGTGCCCAAGCGAGCTAACCAGCGACCAGGTCGACTCACTCGAAGACGGGTCCCACTATCTTGCGGCAAGTCTCGAATAAGTCCCGAAGTTTGTATCGAGTCACGACTGCTAATTCCAGTATTTGTCGACAGTGGCTTGCCGAGTTAGGAAGTATGTCGGACTCTCTTTATTGGTCCTCGCTCGTGTTCATTCGTCATTTTTGCCTGTAATAGACATTTGTATTTACCTGTACTTAGGTTGAAATGCAATCGCGAGAAGCCATGTCAGAACTGCATTGTGAGTACCCTGTTGCAATGCTCCAGAGCTTTGTCGTGACATCTGCGGCGAAATGGAAGCTGAAGGCGATGCAGGTGAGAGGGGAGTCCAATGCGGCTACTTGTACCTATGCAGAAAAGTCCGACAAGAAAGGCTCAGGGCAATCGAATCCTCGCTCCGATGCAGAGGAAATGCGGAAACGCCTGAATCGTCTTGAGAGTTCAATCCTGTCCATGATGTCTAGTGACACCAAAAAGGAAGAAGGTCCGGAACCAGATGAAGCGAAAGTGACTACAGTAGCTGGGCCTCAACGCATATCGAATGATACAAGGAGCACAGCTTGGGATGCCATACTAAATGAGATTGGGGGCATGAAAGAAGCCTGGAGTGAGGATAATGATAAGATCGAACTGTCTGCATGCCGGCTGGCAAGCGATCGGCCAACCAAAGCACATCGACCTGGACTCCTGGCTGGACTGACCCCACCCCCGGATCGATCTACTATCATGCAGTCCCTCCCTACAAGAGAAGCTGCAGATAAGCTTCTACTGCATTTCTTTGACTCGTATAATCCTTGCATTCCCGCTAGATGTGAGTTTTTCTGCGGCTCTTGTTCGAATGGGACTGACGTTGGCTAGATGTTCTTCATAAAAGCACATTTTTACGACAGGTACGTCGTCCAGCCAGAAGAATACTTCGGAGTTCTAATGTCAATACAGTACAGTCAACATTGGACCAACCCAAACAAGACAAGTATCATTTGGTAAGTCTGTTTCGTCAAAAATCGTTGCGAGTGATCCGAGGTGGCTTCCCAGCCGTGTTGAGCTCCGGTCGAGTACAGAAAGAATTTGCTAAATCGTTGTCTAGGATAGGTCTTTTGTATTCGATATTTTGCCTCGCAATGCAGTCTTACACCAGGGTCAACGAGATACCTCCTGAGTATCAAGATAATGCGCCTGAATTGGCAGAGCTATACAGGATCCGCACGGCGCAGTGTCTAGTCATAGCAGATCTCACAAGGCCAGTACGTGTTTGAACAACTTTGAAAACTGATTTTTTTTGTGTATTCTTCTAAATCTGATGCTGACTGCCACAGACTGATTTCATGATCGAAACCTTAGATCTGCATTCCTTTGCAGAATATAATAGCGACTCGGATGGTGACTTAGGCACCTCCATTATCTCTGGAATGATGATGCGTATAGCACTTCAGCAAGGGTACCATCGAGATCCTTCCCAGATGCCGGGTATCTCGGTCTTTCAAGGCGAAATGCGGCGCCGGATATGGAGCGCTGTCAATCAACATGAGTAAGATACCTGGATTTGCTATCTGTAAAGCTCTGACGACACTTTCTATGGAACCCTCGGACAAGAATTGCATGACTGACTTGATTCTAGACTCCTTTGGTCAGTACAGATTGGGCTCCCAAAGGCTATCAGATATTCCGAGAGTGATACACGGGCCCCGCTGAACTTGTACGAAGAAGAGCTGTACGAGGACATGACAGAATTGCCTCCATCCCGTCCCTTGACAACCGATACCGAAGTGTGTTACCAAGTCATCAAGTACAGATTGATGAGATGCTATGGTCAAGTCATTGAGTTCGTCCATATAATCGAACCTCAGCCGTACGAGGAAGTTCTGAAACTTGATCTGAAGCTCCTGGAGATCCACCAGATGATCCCACCACATCTAGAATTTGGCACGCTAGACGAGATGAAGAACGACCTGAGTTCACGGATCATGGAGAAGTTCATCTTGAAGTGTTTCTGGCACAAATCGGTATGTATACTGCATCGGAAGTACTGGGATTCTGCGCCATCCGACACACCGGAGAATGGACAGTGGGTATATTCGCGGAAAAGTTCCTTAGGCTCAGCCATTGCTATGCTTGAGCTGCAGAATATCATGCATCAGGCTGCTGGGCCTGGTGGCTGTATGAGCAAGATGAAGTGGTAAGCACAAATCCTCGGATATCTTCTCTGCCCTTGCTTGATTCTTCGATCTCAACACTCTGCAATCGAATTGACAGAACGGTCCTCTGACGTTAAGTTCTTGAAATCTAGGTACCACTTCTCAATCACAAATCACGACTTCCTCCTCGCTGCTATGATTATCTGCCTGGATTTGATGAGTGTTGCAGTCCCAGAGTGTGTTATGCCACCAGAACAAAAGTTAGACGCCATCAGGAGATCCCGAGCCATCTGGATGGAAATTACCAACGACTGCCGAGATGCAAAACGAGCCGTAAAGGTATTAACGGCAGTACTTGAAAAGCTGTCTAAGAAGTTCGCTTGCAATGGTAGCGCGGCATTGTGCCCAGCTGTATCGCAAGCTCCTGCCCCTCTCGTCCAGACGTTCACACCAGCCAACCAGAACAACCAGAGCGTCGATACGTTGAGGTACAACCCATACTTCACAAACGGTGTAGGCCTAGGGATGCCACCGACTTCCGAGATTTCTACCTCAAACGGTGATAGTCTGATGCAAGATAACTTCTTGGACGTTTTCAGCAATGATTTGACTGTGCCTACCGATTTTGATTGGGTAAGTCAGAAACATGCCACTCTGAAGCGCAGCTAACAAGGACAACAGAATGGCTGGGACCAATTTCTAGCAGGGCAGTCGCAACAGCTGAATCAAGATCTCGCTGGTCAATTTGATGCTCAATACGGACACGGCTTTATGCCTCCTGCGGATGTCAAATGGCCTTTTTCTTCTTACATTGGCGATCGAAGTAATGACATCTAGATTCGTACTATCTCGAGAATTGCCAATACAAAACAGGGAACTCTCGGCTTCTTGGTGTCTAATTCAGTGGCGCCACAATCTTACCCAGCGAAGCCAAACTGATCAAGAATCGGATGGAAAGCACCCCTCCAAGCATTAACACCCATAGCCGAAAACCCTGTCGCGACCTCTTTCTCCCCACCCTTCTCGAGCGCTGCTGTCGTTACCTCCATGTAGTCCTTTAGCGGCATAGGCTTAACGGCTTTATCTTCACCACCTTGCATCTCGACAACTTTGTCTCGATTCTTCGCATCCAGCTCGGTGTCCACGTACGGTGGAGCGAGTTCAATCACATTGACATTGGTGCCTGTGAGTTGGGTTCGCAAGGTCACGTTGAAGAGGTGCAGACCGGCTTTGGTGGCGTTGTAGACTGGATATGCTGGGAGCGGAATGAATGCTAGACCGGACTGTATACTGTCAATACCAGTGTCTCTTACAAGTCATAACTTGATATTGTGAGTTTGAACTCACAGTAACAGTCAAAAAGGTCGCTGGCTTCCCCAACTTCAACAAATGCGGCACTGCAACCCTGGCAATGCACAAGGGCGCTGTCAAATTCACCGTGATCTCTGACGCAATAGCTTCTGCGCTCGTAGTTGAGGGATCAGTAAATTGGCCGATCTCTTGCTTCCCAGCGATCACGAAGATGCTGTCGATATTTGGATAGGTGGTGAAGATGGAAGTGAGATTCGCTTCAAGGGATGGGATGTCTGAGACGTCGATTTGAACGGTCTCAAGGCCGGGGAGTTCAGACTTGAGGGTATCGAGACGGTTCAGACGGCGTCCTGAGGCGATGACTTTCTTGTTCTTTGAGTAAAAATACCGGGTGAAGGCTTCACCTAGGCCGGACGTGGCTCCGAGGATGAGGATTGTGTTGATATTGGCTGTCATGTTGAGCGGATTGGATGATACTGTTATGCTTGTGATCTGTACTTGGCTTTGGAAATGCTTGATTTACGAAGGTTGATGAGATCCTGATTGTGACTTGGAAGGCGACAATGAAAGGCTCTGTTCTCTCCCACTCTTATATATCCCACTCATGAATCCGAAGTAATTCTAAACATTTCTACAAAACGTCCAAACTCCGTGATAGACTAAACACCATGGGAGCGCACGATTTGCACTATCATGGGCAAGAGAATCTTGGTCAACGGACTGTCAAAATTTCCATATCCGATATTGACAAAGACATTGTGCAACCATTAACAAGGTCTCTGATTCGTCACCCTCAATAATCGACGCCAAAGTCCTCAAAATCCATAAACTCCACGGTCGATATGACCTCCTCTGCATAGCTTGGCATAGAAATTACATTTGTGGCGTAATGAAGACCATTTCATTGATGCGGACTTTGCGATTCGCAGATCCGTGGAGTTTAGAGAGGCTCGCTTAGGTGTTAGTAAGGAAAACAGAGGGCGACGGTTGGCGGGACAGGACGAGACAAGTCTGGGCTGTAACTTGAGGAGGCAAAGAAAACGATGAGCGGTGCATGGAAAACTAGTTTGTGGAAGTGAACGTCATCATTGTTAGTATCCATTCTTGAGTAGGCTTGAGCAACATATCTTTTTTGCAATGCCTTGGTCTAAGCTCGAGTGCTTAAGTGGTAGGAGTGTCTAAGGAAAGGCACAGCCTTGATGCATGGGGGTTGCCATTATGCGGGTGAACGATGAAAATATTTCAGAGTAACATCACTTACATAACTCATGTTCTCTGAGTCTCATAATCTTGCCTGGAAGAATAACCTTGAAGTCAGAAAGTAGGTACAGATACACGTGACCGTCACTTTCTTTTGGCCTAAGGCTTCAAATTTTGGAGCTTCAGAAATTCAATCCAAGAGCTTGGAGCTTGATTGAGCTTGCAAAGCAATAGTAACACAACTTTGACGAGAATCCGTATACGCAACTCGATCAGGAACTGTCTGGCATCTCCCTCCGATCTACGATCAATTGCGCTCTGCCTGCAGAAGCCATTGAAGTACGCGCAACGCAAGCTGGTATCCCCGGCCATCAGGTGTAAACAATGTCGAGCCTTGATGATCTTTTTAAGGTATGCAGGAAATCTGAAGCTCGCTCTGCACTGCTACTGACGAAGACCCAGAAACCAGCTCTTCCCAGCAATAAAAGGAAGCTAGAAGCTTCTCGCGACCCAAGTACGCTTCACAAATTCCTTCCAAGTTACAGCTCCCTAACATTCGCAGATGAGATCTACAAATCCGCGAAACTAGCCTCGAACGGCCATGTCAAAAGTAATGGCAAGCAAGCAGCTGTGGCAGACGAGGATGACGATATGGAAGCTGGCCCCTCTGCACCCCCCGACGACGACGAAGACTACGGTCCAGACATACCAGATGATGAGGAAGGGCGATTCTTTGGCGGCGGAGTCACACAAGAAGAGAACGAGATACTAGATTACATGGATGGACAAGAACCTGCGGAAATAGCACCTGAGAAAATCGATTCGGCGTGGCTACGGAAACTGGCCCTGAACTTCGAAAAGAAGATCTCGAAAAATGCGGAGCTACGAGCGAAGTTCGAGGGCGATCCGCAGAAATTTATGGGCAGTGAGGCAGATCTAGATGCGGACATTAAGGCGCTGAGTATCTTGACCGAACACCCAGAGCTCTATGAGGAGTTTGCGAAGCTAGGATGCGTGGCCAGCTTGGTGGGATTGTTGGCTCATGAGAATACAGACATTGCGATTGATGCGGTGGAAATCATCAGCGAGTTGACGGACGAGGATGTTGAGGCTGAGCAGGAGCAGTGGAATGAAATTGTGGATGTTATGGTTGAGGCCGATTTACTGGATTTACTGGTATCGAATTTCACGAGGTTCAACGAGTCAAACGAGTCGGATCGCAGTGGAGTTTACCATGCGCTGAGTGTCCTCGAGAATATGGCATCAAGGACGTCACTGGCAGAGAAGATTGGACAGGATACGACAGTACTGAAATGGTTACTTGGTCGGATACCGAAGAAGGAATCTCCCGTGTCACAAAATAAACAGTACGCTGCAGAAGTTCTCGCCATTTTATTGCAGTCCTCGCCAATCAATCGGCGGAAACTTTGCGAGCTGGATGGCGTTGATCTGCTTCTACAAATCTTGGCTGCTTACCGCAAGCGAGATCCCTTGAAAGGTACCGAGGAGGAAGAATTTGTCGAGAACGTCTTCGACGCGCTTACCTGCGTTGTTGACGAACCGGAAGGAAAGCAAAAATTTGTCGAGGCCGAAGGTGTTGAATTGTGTCTCATTATGATTAAGGAAGGCAAAATGAGCAAATCTAGGGCTTTACGACTTATTGATCACGCTTTGGGCGGCCAAACTGGTGCTGAGGTGTGCGAGAAGTTGGTCGATGCGGCAGGGCTGAAGGTTGTTTTTGGCATGTTCAGGAAGAAGCAGGATGGCCAGACGACGGAGCACTTGTTGGGAATCTTTTCGTCACTATTGAGATTACTGCCTGCAAATTCTGCAGGGCGGATACGAACACTGGCGAAGTTCGTAGAGAAAGAATATGAGAAACTCGGAAAGCTGGTTAAGCTGAGGAGGGATTACGCGGCCAGGCTGGATGCTGTCGATAAGAATATCAGGGCTGAGCAAGTGAAGATGGATGCAGAGGAAAGAGAAGAAATGGCAGATGAGTGGTTGGGCAGACGTCTGGATGCGGGCTTGTTTTGCTTGCAGACCATTGATGTTGTTTTGGCCTGGTTGGTAGCCGAAGATGACGGTGCCAAGAAGAAGATTCAAAGCCTTCTTGCTGACCGAGATGAATCTTTGGCGGTGGTGAAAGCCACGATACAAGGTATGGTTGTCTTACTTGACGGTGAAAATGAGACTAATCCTGTCACAGAGCAACTCGATACCATAGTCGGCGATACAGAGGAAGAGACGTGGACGAAAGAAATGCTGACCGCATTACTGCCCTTCTTGACGTAGCCAAATGAAAGCAATGTATCAAGAATATCTAATTGAGTGGCATCGTGATGTGATTACATACAACCTATACATAATTTGAGTATGTACTTACCCAAACAGGCTTCTTCATCGCTAAAATTTGCATCGCATGCCTATTGGCTCGGTCTCTTCCCTAGCCAACCATCTCAAAACATCACACAACATCATCTTCAGCTCGTAGAGCCGCACCTCTGTTCACCAATGCTCCTTTCCCTATCGCTCGCTCCTCGCCACTCTTGGCATTCACTTCTGTAATCAAGCCCCCAGTCCATATTAGACACGGGATAGCCCCAGATACACCAAAGAGTCCCAATGACCAAGCCATTGTCCCCCAGCCCGCCGATTCAACCACATAACCCGACCACAGCGGCCCTATCAATGAACCTGCCGCAAACGCTGTGACGAATAAGCCATACGCCTGAGCATAAGCGCCACTCGGACCAAACCTCCCTGGGTCCTCCCTCTCTTTGGCTTCCACGACATAAGTGATTTCCGCCATGAGAGGGGCGTTCACCAACGTCAGCGTGATACCGATTAGAAAAAGGAGTGCGCACAACAGCACTTTCTGGCCGAGGCTGTCGTGTGTAACGAGACGTAACAGCACCCAGAACGGAACCGCGAGCATGAATCCGGTGACAGTCAACCACCGTGGGCCATACTTATCAGACGCCCAACCGACTAACGGAGCCGCAAAGCCTGGTATCATGATAGCTAGAAAGATGAGGCCTGCGCCTGTTGAGTTCCAACCAAATGTCCGCTGGACGTAGAGCGGTATGACGGAATCAAAAGCCGTCATTTGCGAGCCTTGAACGATCCAGCCCCTACAAATATACATCTCAGTCAGCATCGCTCTTTTCCCAAATAAACATGGAAAGTGTCAAAATATGGTTATGACATCAACCTCGGAGAACACCCACCAGAGTGCGGTCAGAAGACGCCGGGATTTGAGGAGGGTGAGCACGGGTGGCCATTTGGTTCGCTTTCTGGTTGGTGTGGGTGTTGTTTGGGCCTCAGGGATCTTGCGATCGTCGGAATTTCTTCCCCCTGAAGCAGCCACCTGCTCGAAATTTTCGGGACTGACCTCCCCTGGTGTCGTTCCCCATCCAATAGCGCCGGTAGTCGATAGCCCCAGCTTGTCCTCTTCCAGCTTCTCGTCGCGCTGGGACCCTTGCTCGTGACTTCCAGTAACAGTCCCGAGCTTCTCGGCGTCTCGGGACAGCTCTTCAGGGCTTGATGCAGCTTCCGAGTCTGGAACTTCGTCCTTTAACCATTGACGCGCAATCTTCTTCTCAATCAGAACCATTCGAAGCAGAATATCTAGGGCAATGAGGCCAAATGCCATGTAAAAGACTGGATAATATCCTGCTCGCTCATAAACGACGCCTCCTAGTAATGGAGCGAGCAAGATCCCAACACTCATACTGATGCTGACATAGCCTAAGATTTGGCCTATATCCTTCTGGCCTACAGTGTCTACAAGTAGTGCTTGCCCAACCGTCCACACGATAGCAGCACTGATACCTTGCAAGATACGCCCCAGAACAAGCAAAGCAATCGTACGTGCCAGACCTACTTGGTAGTTAGCAGCTGCCAGGTTGTTGGGTGTCGACAAGAATATGTTCTCGGGATGTCTTAGGACATTCGGGGAAGATATCTCAGGCTTTCTCGCTACTCACATAAAATCACCGTAGATCCAGCCAAAGCAAGTAACCCTATTAACAACGGCAAACGCCTAGAAGATGACCTATCCGCATACCATCCTGCTAGAGGAGATGCAACTAGCAGTGCTGCACCATAAACGGCAAGTAGAATCGACACGTAGGACTGAACTGATGACTGTGGTACTGAAGCTCGTGATGCCAAGGCGAATGGTATGACTGGCACGATGATCCCGTACAGGAATATATCGGTGAAGACCGCGATACAAATGGTTACCAATATGAAAGTTTTGGAGGACCGTAATAATAAGAGATATGGTGGCGAAGATGTGACGTCTTTTCGTGCTCCTGAGAGGAAGTGCTTCACTTTCTTCATCCCCATCTTCCAGCTAGTTCCCAGTGGTAGAGCTTGAGGCCCAATGAATATCCTGGGTTGGCCTCTATACTTGCAGCTCTACTTCGCAGACAAGGTGGGTGTTCAGGAAAGAGTGGGTGGGTGTCGTCGGCTTGCCCGTCGATCCATTGGTGTGTTTACGAGCAATGCAGATAACTGATAGCTGAGAATGTTATGAGAGGATTCAGCTGTAATAGCATCAATAGTGAAAGATACTGACTCCTCAGACCAGATTTCAATGCTATGTTATTATCGATTTTCAACAATTTCATGTATTTAGCAGCGTCGGGAAGAACATCGGTCCACGGATACCGAGGCGGTGCCGGAGAATATGCGAATATTAGGTTAGTACAGATAGGTTAGCGTCGACCTTATGTTTACTCTTCCCAGAATCATCTCTGAAGTTGCAAGAATATGACAATACACTTTCAAGCATGATGGCACTATTGGGGATGCCTTGTTTAGAGTGGCATGCAGCTAGATTCCTTGGAGTGTGCAATCGAAAGGCAACCGCGGAGGGAGTGCATTCGGCGACGCCGTCGTGCAAGCGAACCAAGCATTTACTCGAGCTGCCTTTCTACCCCAGAAACAAGACGCGTCTGGGCAGCATTTGTTCACACCATTTCGTGCTTGCCAGACATATTTCCATCATATATTATCTGCTTACTCCCCTCCTCCATTCGCGTTTCTGCCAGCTCATATTCTTACGCCTTCATCGTCAGCACGCAAGACACAAGTTTCGAGCCCGAGAAGAGCAAGGAGGACTTGAGGTACGTAGCTATCATGTCAGGCCGTGGTCTACGATTGACAAATCGAAGATGGAGACAGCCTTCGGCATCTACATACCCTTCATCTGGGAGGGACTCAGCCGGACCGGCTATCATGGCTTGCAAATGTTCTCCTGAGCCATCGACCAGCCGCCATTTTCCTCCTTGCCTTCCGAATCCAACGCTCTTTGCACAAGCCTCCGTCTTTTGAGTGGGATATAACCAATGTTCGCATGATGAGGGCTTGATGCTCTACTGCCAGATCGGGCGTCCATTGTGAACGGTTGTTTGTGATTGCGTGCTTCTCTTTGATGGTTGCATTCCAAGCATGTTTCATTTGTGTTTTTGCTGGTCTAGATGTAATCTATTCAGGTATGGCTTGCGAAAGACTGCTTTATGTTCCGCAACCTGCCCTTGACATCTTGTTACCCCGCATCATCTTACGATCACCTTACCATATGTCCTCAAGGCTATCGGGGAAGTTAACCCGGTGGCTAGGCATCTTTGAAGACGAAGCAAGGCTGACTCCCGGCCATTGAGGCTTAACAATGGCGCGAACGAGCATCATGGCTGTCAGGTCTACCTAGCAAGAAGTGCCGATGCGGCAAGAGCGGGTTGAAGTACCTCAGAAATACGAAGACCTGCAAAGCCAACAGCTGCACCTTCTCCTCTTCGCCCTGCTTCTGAGGGATCGTGGTGTTCTGCTGGCTTCTCCGTGGTATTGAGCATTCCAACGAATGAAGTCTTTTGTCCGGCGAGTGCTGGACTGAGGCTCCGGTGGGTTGTTCGATGTGATAGATGCCTCTTACAATTTTATTAGCTCCCAGTCTATTTTTCATGGTGCATCTTGAAGTGAGAATCGAATCGAAGAAAGACGGGGCTTCGCCCAGTACTCGAGAAATGCGGCTCCATCGATGCCCCCGGTCGCTAAGTGGCCCACAAAAGGGTGGCTGTGCTGCACCTATTGGTCCAGCTGCACCACCCCCCAGAGTCTGGAGCACCAGAACAAGAAGCGCACTTCATCATTGCACAGCGGTGGTGGCAAGATGCTGTCCACGTTGTGATTTAATCACACGATAGTATCATCGGGAACCTTCTTGGTTATACAAACACGCTTTCCTCTACTATAGGATCTTCTCGAGATGATTTATCGTTTTATCCTTAGACAGCTTGTTTAGGCTCTGACGAGCCGAGGCTGCTACCAGCGGTGTGTGGTGAACCATCGCAAATTTGTTGCGGCTCTGCATGGGCTCCCTGACATGCAGGCCACGAATCGGGTATTGTTGTGGCACATCGTCCCCGGGGCCGGGCGTACTGAGGTCGTATTTCTCAGATTTTGGCCCCCCCTTTTGGCCCCCCCGAGTTGGTGTAAGTTCTAAATTCTAAATCTAATGAAACTCCCTGCTCGACGGCCGACACACCTTTCCGTCTCAACCCGTCTGGACTGCTGCTTTAACACCTTCTTTCATGGAGCTTGCCTTACTTAGCCATAGGCTCATAATTGTGGAATTGAGGCTCAAATGAACGAGGCTCCTCATATTCAACATTATAATAAGTCCCGCGTTGCAACATGCAAGTGATCCCCAGAATGTCGCTCTGCATGACTGTTCGCCTTGCTCTTTTCAGCCTCTCACCACCAATGAACTCTTCACACCATAGCAACTTGAGAAAAGGTACGTCATTTCCTCAACTATTACTATTGACCATGTCGCGCTTCTTGACAATATCTGGGCTCATGATATTACATCCATGACTGATATCTTTCACCAAAATACAGGAGAATCGGAGCCTGTTATCTCAGGGTCCAATGTGCCGCTTGACGAGTTTACCTTACGAAGTACTCGCAAATGTCGCAGACAGTCTGAGCTTTGATGATGTTTTCAGCCTTGGACAAACAAGCAAACACTTTTTGTTCCTTCTTACAGAAGAGCGGATATGCAAATCATTCGTCCAGGTGGGCACTCCGATGTCATGCGCGCGATATCCATAATCGGTGAATTATTGCCGTAATCAGCTGCTGACAGCATCAGACCAAGATAAAATATTCCAATGAGGCTCAAGCAGCGGTGAAGAATGGTGGTGGCAATGCTCGGGCTCTCCGAATTGCAGCCAAGAGGCGAGATGCCATTGCAACTGCCTACCCCTTCACCGTTGCCACTATCGGCTTCTGTGACGCGTATATCTACCGTCGAGGTATCTTGTGTTACACACTGGATGACCGAATTCGAATCTTGGACTTGCACCGTTCAGCCCAAGAAGAGTTCGTAGTCAGCATTCCAGGCCTGCTCACGCAGGCACTTTCGGATATCAGCGAAAACAACAGAGGTCACTTCACATGTCTGTATTATGCGGACGGTATTTTATCCTGCCTATACGATGCCTCTGACGAAGACTCGCCAGCGTGGATGATAGCGTTCCATATCAAGAGCAAACGGATTCTAGTGACGCATGAATTGGAATCAACCGACAAGATTTTTGTCCGGCACAACTCACAGTACCTATACTATGGCACGCATTCAGAGCTGGGAACAGACGGCTACAAAAAATGGGTGATCTATGGCTATGAATACAAGACGCGAAAGTGGTTCGATCACAAGATTCATTTGCCGGACATGGTAGGTTCAGAGATCGGTTCGACAATTTGTTTTGAGCTCTACAGAAATTCCTTTTATGCACTCTCCAATCAAACTTCCTTTGAGGTGGAGGAGATCGATTGGACTTCTTTTTATCATTGTATTCGATTTCCTTTGAGCTCTCCTTGCACGGACTTGTTGGAGAAGACAGTGAACAAAAGCATGTGGCGGAGACAGCATCAAGAAGGACCAATTGACGACCGCTGGACCAGCTTGAGTTTGGACGAAGACGAGAGCACTGGAGAGCTCAGAATCGTGGAGGCTCGCAAAGAATGGTACTTAGGTTGCAGTAAAAGTCAGCGAACGTATTATACGACAGACATCGTGTTTCCGCCACCGAAGAACGAGACCGATGACCTGTCCACCTTACCGGATACGTCGTCTCAAGACGAGAATTTTGTCCTTCCCACAACTTCCTCCTGGGTGCCTGCGGCATCAGAGCCGTCGACTTCAGCACAAGCATCATCGTCGACTGCAACGAGCACTGCGACTGCTTCGAGCTCCTCAACAGCTGCTACAGCAAGTACCGTGGAGACAGCAACCTCTGAGCCTGACCAGCAGGACATCTCAGAACTCCCTAACATTCCTTTGCTTCGATTACTGCGGAAGGACGATCATCCACACCATATAAATGCGCCCAATAGACTTCCAGAACGAACACACCCTGGAAACGACGGATCGACAAAGCCAACACATACTTTGGCTAAGTCTCGGATCCGAACCTACTTCACTTCTTGCAGTACGCACCTCGATCTTGTCGATGATCCTCATCCAAACGATTGGCAAGGCAAACAACGCCTCAGACTTAGAGCAGGAACCCGAAAGCTCGGCCCGGTCCTTCTCGATCCGGTAACTAATCTCATCCGCGCCCCGAATCCTGATCTCAACATCGCACTAGAAGAGATGTATCGAGTCCCACCAATTTCATACTGGCCAAAAGCACAAAATCTGCTCGACGCAGACGAACACATCGATGCAATCTACAAGCTCTTGAATCCTCCATCCCACTTGGGCAACGTGGAGGGCACAGCTGATGAGCGAAGTCTGGTCTATGTGACGGGTGGTAGTGACCAGCCGAAAGCTCTTATCTTCGTGGGGTTTGACCCTTCAATCAATCTGGCTGGGGTCAAGCAGTGGAGTGGGCTGCCCAAACAGCACCCTATGAAGCAGACGGATGGACTGTCCAAAGTGTCTTCAAAGAAGCAGAAAGGGGTGGGAGAAGGTCCGCATATCGACGGTCGCGCATCTGGCTACGACTCTCCTTCTGCTTCTGGTGAATGGGTGGAGGGGATGGACGGGCAGCAGGTTGGCGAGTATGTTGACGTGGAGGAAGCCCATAGGACGGTTAGTATCGACGTCAAGGGAAAGGGGAAGGCTGTTGCTAGCCCTAGTGGGCCGACTGTCCATGTCACCTCTGGATACTCGACTATCGATGTTAGCGAAAGCGATGCTGCGTACGACGGACGTGGGGTAGCCGGGCGTAGAAGCTGGGTATGGCGAGAAGGCGCTATGTACCGGGACATAGGACTTGGACTGAATTTTGGAATGGATCGACCAAAGGAAAGGAGTGGGGAGATGGTTTGAATCGCATGCCTTGTTTGAGTTGCTTTTGCATCTACATTTCCATATAAACCGGGCGAGCTAGGGGCTATTTATGGGCCTCGTCCATACCTTCAACAGGCTGCCAATCAAAAAGTTATCATTGGACTATATGCAATTCCGTCTTCTAGACCAATGAAATGAGTAGTGCGCTGCTGAACGAGCTCTGTCTTTTAAAATTAGCCACGAGATACTATTCGACAGCACAAGGAAGATGGCTCCCTACAATCAACGGCGTGACAGCCCACATCCACGAAAATACAGTGCTGTATCAGGATATCCACCCACTAAGCATCTTTTCCAGATTTTATTCTCCCTGGATCCCGGATCATTTTTGGGTGATGGTGTGGAAAGGGCGTTCCTACGGGAGCCTTTGACGACTCGTGTACAATACTAAGCGAGGCGCCGATTTTCGACTTGCTGCATGTCTTCTACGCCCGACTGTAGTGTGTGAGAGAGGAGAAGTCATGCACGAGAAAACACACGGCAACATACACGGCCGAGACTTGCAGGTACTACCGGCTTCGCATATGAGGCAAGTCAGCTGGCCATAATCTCTCCCCAGCGGCGATTTTGAAACAAAAAGAAAACAAAACTTTGGGGGGAATGGGGGTGCAATATTATATAGCTGTTTGCCACGCCGTGGAACGGAAATGAGGCTCTTCCGCCTGTCGCAAGCTGGTGGGGTTTAGATCGCAGATCAAGCTGCGAACCCCAGGTTGCCTCGTTTTTGCCTCGTGCCTATTCTGTTGCCTTATGCCAGCACATTGCATCGCCTGCAGGGGTGACAAATGCCTCAATGCTGTGATTCGGCGGTCTGGAAGCCCACTTTCAGTATGCTATACTGCAGGTCAGAGCCTTGCGATCAACATTGGACTGGATCCGACCCATCGGATGATAACCCTCGTCTGCTTCCGCGCCGCTTCTCAGCCGACAAGTTTAGAGCTGCCTCTTCGCTCGAATCGAAAGAGAAAAAGGTGATGAACTGGTGTGATCAATAGTTCTCATTAGGTACGATGCTACTTTATCCGTTCTCTAATCCATGCAACCCCTCCAATAGCCACAGAAACCTCTGGCCGCATTCATCAAGAAAAGAAGAGAGCCTCGTCCTCGGCTCTTTGCACTACACACCCTCAGCACAAAGTCTCGCAATCGTCAATGGTATGCGCTCTATCCGCTCTAATTAATTTTCACATAATTGCCTGGTTCACAAGAGTCAGTATATGATTAGGTACAACCGTCAATAACCGTGCTAGAGGAGCCAACTGACCTGGAAACTGCCCCTGCTTTCCCTTGACCTTGCCTATCCACCACTCATTTTCGTTGTTTGTTCTCGTCACAATCTCAATCACATCACCGGTCGTGAAACTCAAGTCTCCCTCAGCCTGAGCCTCATAATCGTAGAGCGCAGTCACAGTCTCAGCAGCCGGAGCGCCACTGAGCCGCGATGGCTTAGGCTTCGGGGGTGGTGGAGCAGGTCCCTTTGCTTTCGCCGCAGAGCCCCACGAGGGACTGCTCGCAGTAGAGTTAGCGCGAACCACCGAAGTTTTCTCGTCACCACCATATGTAGGTGATAATGAGTTGGAAGAGTATGGTGGAGGTGGGTTCTCTTCTTCAGTTGACGCCGTCATCGATTGTCGCTTGGGGGCGGCTCCGATGAGCTTGGGAGAACTTTTGCCTTCCAGAGCCAGCTTCGAACCAGGACCGAGTCTTCCAGGAGGGCGCTTTGCACCGGTTGTCTTGAATTTAACAATAGTAAGTGCTTCTGCTCTTTCTTGAATGTCTCCTCGCGCTGCCTCAAAGCCTTCCTCCACATCCAGTTGAAGGTTGAAGTACCCAATATCGCAACCCTGCATTTTCTCGTGGAGGGTATAGAAGACATTAAGTTGCATGTAGTAGAAAGATTGGAACAATGGGCGAATGAATTCGCGTTCCAAGGCGAACAATTTGGGGAGCTCCTCCTTCAGCAGGTCGTTGAAATAGTTGAATTCTTGTGTTGCTTGTTCGACATCGTTCTCGGCTTTGTACATTGCTTTCTCGTCCTTCAAAGTCTTCTCCTTCTTGTCCTGAAGCTTCTTGAGAGTTGCGCGATGTCTGTCGTAGTCCAGTTGCTTGTGTTGTCTTTTTGTCGCAGACTTTCTTATGACTTTGATTATTTCCAACAACTCTTGCGCTGGCCGAATAACCCTTGTCTCAATCATTTCTAGTTCAGGTTGAAGTGTAGCCAGCAGGTCCCGACAGATCGCCTCGTATTCCTCACAAGCTCGAATGCCTTCTGGGTTGCCCTCTGGGATCGTGGAATCTGGGTCTGACACTCTTCCTGATATCGGCTTGTAGATCTCGGCGATGGCTTGCGAAAACTCTATTTGGTGATTCATCATTCCATTGATAGCGTCGAAATACTTCTTAGACCTGTGTTCACATCTCAATATTCATGCTTTGCTTTGCTGACACCTAGGAGTTTTGGCGGGCAGAAACTCACTCGGAGCGCAATTTCTCTGTCTCCTTCTCCAACTCGCTGAACCGCCTCTCCGAGTCGATGTAGACCGCATCTTTCGTTTGCTCTCCGATATTGAAACGCTGCTTCACAAGTTGCGGAGCCTGTTTAGCTTGTGGTTAGTTGTGGACAGGCATTGGGGATGTGGTGGTGAGGAGGGGCAATGGCCGGAGTTGCCCAAGGTTACTCACGCGAATCACCGACTTCTGGAACCCCTTGAATGACATTTGTACTTCCAAGATGGCGAAGGCAAGTGAAATAATTGTGCGCGCTTCAGTGTTTGTTGTTGTTGTGGTGTTGAAGAGGGTTGGTGATCTAGTGGGGTGGACTGGATGACGGAGGAATCTGATCTCTGTGTGGCTGAGCTAGGTGGCACGTATGTTTGTCTTGGCGGTGCTTGCAGCCTAGAGAAAGTAATGTATCAAAGTGTCTCTAATAACAGTTTGCGAAATGATTCTATGGAAGCGATAGAATTCCGATGTGTACCGCATTCGTATGTTGTTAGATTTGCCTTTGGCTGAAGATGCACAATGACATGCGGGCCGTGCCCAATATATCGATGACTAAGCAGCCTGCGGTATCTTCTAAGATAAATTCGCCCCTCTCCTTTGAAAGTTGTAAGTTTGACCAGCAACATGTCGAGCATGGTTTCAACTTCATTGCGGCAGGCATCGCGCCTGCTGAGGACCTCATCTATTCGGCCTGCGGGCATATCTTCAAGATATGTACGCAGAGTGTCAAGCACCTCGAAGGATAGTGCACAAGTCAACATCAATACCGCGATTCGAGCGGATCAGAAGGCTTTCTTTGCAGAGACGGGGAAGCTCCCAGAAAATCAAATTGTCCCTGGGTCTGGGGTGAATTCAGATGCGATGATGAGTCCTATGGCAGGTACGCCACTCTTATGTCCTGGTTGATTTGATTGACTTTTGACATTTCGCAGGTGTACTGAAGCAGGCCACCGTCATGGATGAAGGTCAAAGGCCCATCTACCTTGATATGCAAGCTACAACACCTCTGGATCCTCGTGTACTTGATGCAATGCTTCCCTTCTACGCCGGACTTTACGGCAACCCTCACTCGAGAACGCACGCTTATGGATGGGAAACCGACAAAGCCGTTGAACAGGCCCGAGAGCACGTTGCAAGTCTCATTGGTGCTGACCCCAAGGAGATCATCTTTACCAGTGGTGCCACCGAGAGCAATAATATGAGTATCAAAGGTGTGGCAAGATTTTTCGGCAGAGGTGGAAAGAAGAAGAAGCATATCATCACATCTCAGACAGAACACAAATGTGTGTTGGACAGTTGCCGTCATCTGGAAACCGAAGGATTTGATGTTACCTACCTCCCAGTAGCATCAAGTGGTCTTATTGATCTCGTGGAGCTGGAGAAGGCGATCCGACCAGATACGGCAATTGTCAGCATCATGTCGGTCAACAACGAGATTGGTGTGATCCAACCGCTGGAAGAAATAGGAAAACTTTGCAGATCGAACAAAGTTTTCTTCCATACCGATGGTGCCCAAGCAGTCGGCAAAATCCCGATGGACGTCAACAAAATGAACATCGACTTAATGTCAATATCATCACATAAAATTTACGGACCTAAGGGAATGGGTGCATGCTATGTCCGAAGACGACCCCGTGTCAGAATCGATCCGATCATCAGTGGAGGTGGCCAGGAGAGAGGATTGAGAAGTGGTACTCTGGCCCCTGCGCTAGTCGTTGGATTTGGAGAGGCTTGCCGGATTGCAAAAGAGGAGATGTCTGTGAGTACTGCCCCTGTCTCCTTTAGTTATCTTGCGTGATGATCTGCTTTTACATATGCATGGCTTTCCTAGTGACTTCCTTGCTTGCAAGTTGAGGCTTCCTTGACGACACACAGTACCTTTTCTGACAAGATTCGTTTACTTCTGCAATTTTCAAATGCTTTTCTGAAATGTGCTAATATTTGCCAAGTACGATTCAAAGCGAGTAAAGATGCTTTCCGACAAGCTGCTCAACGGCCTTCTAGCACTAGAGCACACTTCTCAAAACGGTGATCCAGAACGTTTCTATCCTGGCTGCGTCAACGTATCTTTCTCTTATGTCGAGGGCGAGTCTTTATTGATGGCTCTGAAGGACATTGCACTCTCATCCGGCAGTGCTTGCACTTCAGCGTCTTTGGAGCCCAGCTATGTTTTACGTGCGCTTGGCAGCAGTGACGAGAATGCACACAGCAGTATCAGATTTGGTATCGGACGATTCACGACCGAGAGCGAGATTGATTACGTATTGAAGGCGGTTAAGGAGCGAGTGACCTTCTTGAGAGAGCTGAGCCCACTTTGGGAGCTTGTACAAGATGGCATTCCGCTGGACAGCATAGAGTGGAGCCAACATTGATTAGCGAATCGCCTCTTGGTTGATGAAATGGATTTGGCGCAGGAGTTACGGGATTATGGGTCAGGTTGTGATTACCACATGTAGCAATATCGGCAGACTGGTGTATGAATGTACACGATCGTTCGCAAGGACATATTCCCCTTCTACCAAACCTCAATCGTTCCCTTCGTGAGCTATATTTCAGATGGACTGAACTGACATTTTGCTTTTGAGTGCAAAGTTGAGATCCATTAATATGATAAACGCCTGTGATGCATCCGTATCCATCTGTTACACATTCATAACAGGTCTCTCCATCAAAATCCTTCTATCATCCGGACCAAAGAGCAGTCGCTTGCCCTGCCATATTATACATGTCTGACCCTCCAGCACAGCCCTATTCGCACATAATCGTTGGCCCTCCGTCCTTCACATATCTCCGAATGAATGTGCCCCTTTACAAACTATCGCAGCTTGTTAGTCAATCCCTCAAGACAGGCAATATAGTACTCACGGAGGAAGAAGGAATTCGCTCCAAGAACTCGAGAAGAACGCAATCGCAACCTGTAAGGCATTGTCAGTAAAGCTCTCGCTTCCATTACATTCTTTATCGCAAATCCAGCTGGCCATCGATCACTACCGCAGGTCCAAAGCATCTCCATTGGGTAGCCACTTGAAGTTGCGGGGAATAGGAAAGGCTTACTCCGAACACAGCTACACTTCTTACAACACTGGCGTTCTCGGGCGAGGTCAGGGTGTTATAGACATTCGAGACATAACCCTTTGGTGCTGGGCGGCGAGCATCAGCTCTTGCGATCTGTACGCGCTTTGGTGCCATTTCGTAGGGTTCAAAGATGAAATCACTGGAGGTGTGAGAGTTGTGAGGATCGGAATTGGAAGAGGTGGATGTTGAGGCTGGACTTGGAGTTGAAGGTCCTAGGTTGTTCGAGGACAAGACCTGGAGCTTCTGAACTTTTTGGCGCCTCTGCAGGGATGTTGATTCTCCACGTGACTGCACGGGGTTGACATCACTCTTTGTCGCTGATTCATTCGAGGCAATCCTTCACCACTTTCCCTTAGCAGTGGAAGTGATATCTTACCGTAAACCATTAAGAATATGGAGCATATTCTTGACACTTCCCACAATCTCAACAATGGCTGAGAATCTTTCACAAGAACCGGGAGGCTTCCTCCCACCATCGCTCCCCTCGCCAGCACCCAGCAATTACTCCTCCTCATCCACTGCTTCTAATTTGCCTCATCCGAGATCTAATCCTCTACGATCTGGATCGGCTAAGGAAGATGCTGCGAGGCGATACCTTGAGGCGAGATTGCTCAATGTTTCGCGGCGATACGCGAAGAAGTTCCAGCCGATGGAGGAGGGTGAGGACGTTAAAGGCTATATAAGCATGAGTGAAGTTGCGAAGGATTTGGGAGAAATCATTGATGTAGTATGGCTTTCCGGAACTCGTATGTTCTGCCCTTTGCTCAGATTTCATCTTCCATCATATCCAGTGAGCTAATGGAAGCAAATATAGCAAGTCTACAGATACCGTACTTGTTGAACATCGCCCTAGCAGTAAACACTTATATCTCTGCCTTTCCTGCATCACCTAAAGCTACTTTTGCTTTGATCCGTAAACTTGATCACGCATTCTCCAGCTTGCTGAAGGGCGAAGATAGCATCACTGGGGAGATCTTGCCCGGCTTCGCGGGCGGCAAAAGGGCTGGCTTGACCAAGACTGATATGGTCAGATGCAAAGGATTGGTGGATAACACGAGAGTGTTGGTGGTGGATGTCATGGGTACAGAAATCGAAGACGATGCTGATGATGAGAGTGCTATGGAGACGGATACTGATGGAGAAACGAGCACTTGGGGAGACGCAGGAGATGGAAAGTGGGAGATGGAGATTGCAAAGGTCTATGAGATGACGATTGTGGAATTAGGAGCGACACTGGATGGTGGAGATGCGTTTACTGTGCAGACTTCGAGTTGATGTGGCTGCACCTGTCGTCCTAAGCCGTGGTAAAAAGTCCCAAAAGTCCCAAACGAAAAATCAATGCTTACGAAGCTGCTCAGAAATAAGGCGCGAGATTATCTCCACGGTATCCTGGCTACTACATATCAATCTTGTAAGTTTGCGTCGCCGCAAAATGATGGTTCACTGAGCGCTCTCGGGCCTATTGGATCCGTAGGGTAGCCCTCTACGCATGATCCGGTCTTCGAGCATAAGCATATTCTTGCTTGGGCATCTTAGAGATTATCTTGTATCCTCGGCTCAATTATGGAGAAACAAACATTCATGTGCTTTCAACGTCCTGAAATAGCGAATGACATTTTGGTACTTGTATGTTTATCCTCGCGTATTTCGAGCCTAGTCTGACATCCGCCTTCGCTCTCGCAACTTCCGTTTTCGACAAGAATCAAATCAGAAAGTGCCAGGTCGCAAGGTGAGCTCGGCTCGTCGTCTTCTCCATTCCTTCGGCACCAAGCCTTGCCATCGACTGTACAACAGTTCTTGTACGCATTCAACCTCCCAATTACACCCCCTCCGATCAATGCATCCCCTCAATTAATCACAACCACAATGCCTACGTATGGTCCTCTGCGCACCACTGTCTCCCTCTATATGTGGGAGGCAGACGCACGTCAGCATATCTCAGGCTTAGGAGATGCTTTAAGCCGCTGCGAAGTCGAACGCATCAGAGAGGATTCCTTCGCCAACACAAGTCTCGACTTCCTCGGTCCTGGCAGTGTCCCATACTATCTTGTCAACGCTGGCCAGGATCTGTTCTCTCCTGCACGTACACCCACACATGATGTTGCAATTACTCCTGCTACTAAAGTCGGACGCGTCGGGTCAACCGCAACGCCAGGATCGATAGACTCTAAAGGTCCTGTGATCAGATCGCGATCCAGAAGCCCGCCCACAAATGAATCGACAGAACCAGACCATGACTCCAGCCTTTCAAGTCTGGATTCATCCATGTTTGAAACAAGCCCTCAAGGCGTTGGAACTGGTAGCATAGTGGATGTGGCTACAGGCTCAAGTGCATCTCGTACACTGTTCATGCCCAAGCTTTTGGCTAATCATCCTGATACAGCTGATCCTTTGTCGAGTTCCAAGAAGATGCCCAAAAAGCCCCGCCGTCTTTTCGCCCCACCGATCCTAGTCAAACAGGCCATTCGCAAGCCAATTACAAGTCCCAAGGCGCTCAAGCTACAGGTCGATCTTTCCAAAGAATCATTTATGCAGTCGATAGTCACGAACAACCCAGAGGACATTTGCATCAGCGTTTTCTACAATGGGGAGTTTATGTATTCTAGGGTATTTCGATGGAATACTTTCAATAGTGGACAGAAGACAGAAGGCGGCCATCCAGCTGTATCTGGTCGGCGAGTAGGTACTACGGTCGAGGTTCCTTGGATAATCAATCCAATGTCTCAAAAATCATCCGCAGATTTTGCATCGCACTCCATGACCGCCGCAGAAGCTAGGTGGGCCAAGATCAACCAGAATCTCCTGAGAGAAGCGGACGAGTGGGGAAAAGATGGCAAGTTCGATATGTTCAGAAACCCCTTGGGAGAGTATCTTGAGGCTCTTTCTAAGACGTCTATGCCTAAGAAAGCCCGGCCTCTTGGCGACGGTGGATTAGATATTGGTGTGATAGATGTGAGTACTTCCCGACAAAAGCCAGCGAGCCCATCTGGGGGAATAGAGGGCGTTGAGAAATTTGGTTCTTTCTCATTCAAAGTATTGATTCAAGTGGAAAATATCTCCAGAATATTTTCGAATATTTGGAAGAGCACATGGTTTACGAGAATTACGCCCAGTACTTATTCGCAGATCATCACTGACACGTTTCTTTGCAGGTAGTTGTCGCATTAGGAAAATCGATCATTCATCCCTACAAATTTCTTCTTGAACCTCAAAGAAAGCTGACTGAGGGTCGCTGCGGTCTGGACAACAAGCTTTTCGTCGTTCCAAAGGAGTTAAGCCAAACAGGCCTGAACAAGATGATTGCCTCCTTTCAAAGCGAGGATGATCGAGAAGAGACTGCTCGAACTCCCAGGAAGGCTCGGTCGGCTGGAACTCGCCCTAAAGTCACAACTTCAGAGCCAATTTCGGCGGAGCCATCTAGCAGCAGTAAGACGCCTGTCGCTAACGCGCCAGAAGCCATTTGTGCTGGTGGTCACGACGGGCTCATTGAGACAGGCCGATCTTCTCAGTCGTTAGCACTCAACGTACCTTGGTCAGGCTCTCCGCTCAGAAACACGTCAGCAACACCTAGAACCTCGGAAATGCCACAAACTCCTCCGATTCAGCCACAGCCACCGAAGTCAAAGCTGCCCAAACACATTCCGCAGAAGAGATACCGTGGTCCAACGCCGCCACCCGTAGAGTCGGCAGCAATCACTACCGACATCTATGTTGAACCTCCGAGCCAGTCCACTCGTTCAAGAACCTCGCTTGACTCCTTGGAAAGTCCTCTTGCTGCTAGTACCCTTGCTACAATGGCCAGCGGAAGCCTTGAGCAAGTCGATAGTGTTCGGAAACCCTCTGCTCACAGACAACGAGTAAAGTCTCAACGTGTGACTGAAACAACTACAACTGTTCCAAGTAGTATCACGTTTGGCCTTGACGGGTTTGAAGATGATTGTTGTGAAGTTCGGTCAGGGCCTTCGAGATCCTTCAGCAGTCTAATCTCGCCATTTCGCGAGCTTCCTCCCACCGAGACGAATCAATTTTACAGGAACGCGGTCTTTGGTTTGGATGGCACTGGAGAAGAGCCTAAGTCTACCAAAAGGAAAAGGGAGTCAGTTGAGACATCGGCCTCAGGCGCTCCAAAGGCAAAGGTCTCTCGTAGCAGACCTAGGTCTCGCAACATTTCAGGTGCCTCTGCGCACTCACAATCAGCTCCTGTAGAAACTATCCCAGCAAGTAGCGATGTTCCTCAAGTCGTGATCAGATCAGCAGCAAACGCGCCACAACCCACAGAGCAGCAAGCTGGTACTGTCGCGAGGAAGCCGAGGTCAAGAAATCCACTATCTGCCAGAGAGCTGGACAGCTTGTTGTAAGTACCGAAATGCTCCACAATCTCGTTCTTTTCTTGTCCGGGGTTCTCGGACATAGGGAATCCCGCTTTGCTAGTCAGGACGACATGCTCGCAGCACTTACAGAATCTAATGTTATATAGGGAGCCACATAAGCCAACAGCTAACGCCGATACATCATTCGGTCATTCATTCGCAGAACGAAGCAATTTTGGTCGAATAACTCGGAATTCTACTACGAGACAGCGGATCAAGCCGCGGTCAAACTCTGCTAGTCCTCCACGTATCACTGCCAGAGTTGAGAATGGGAAGATGTTTGTCATCAAGAGCCTTCCGGTCCATGAAATGCCAATGGACAAGGAGACATTACAATCGGCGGATAAGTCGGCGTTAATCTCTCCAGAGTTGCCGGATACTTCACCAGTGCCGCGAAGCACAGACGAGATTCAAACTGCTGTTGGCGAGCGCACTCAAACTTCTAGCTCGATCGGTCGGGTACTAAGGAGTACGAAAGCAACGGGTACAAACAATTTCAGCTCCGAGTACGCCTCTGCTGTATCGAACGATGAGCTTCAAACCCAGATTTCGGCAACAAGTGCGACCCCTAAAACCGTCGAAGTTGAGCCAGAAACTTCTAAGGATACTTCTACGACTGACCTGAAGAAAGTTCCTGAAGTCATCAAGTCGATTCTGACCCAAGAGTATGCCAACGGCGATGTCATACCTTCTGTGCTGTCTAGTACTTCCACTTCGTCGTCTATCGTCACGGCTGTTGGAGCCAAGAATAAAGAGAATGGCCGACCAGCTTCCACAGCCTATTTGGGATCCACTTCCACACAACTTGAACAGACTAACCCCAACAAGCTCTTGAAGGCGTTGCAAGTCACCAACAACAACACACCATCCGATACAGACGTAGCTAGCACTGTGCCACTCATGGGTTGGAATTGGCAAGACTGGAAAGCCGGACCATCAAATACTGAAAACATTGAGAAGGGCGTGACACTGGCAAGCAGGCAGCAGCATCGTCCCGAACAAGTTGGAGGACAAGAGGGAGACTCCGACAACAAATTGGAAGACACAGCAGCTGTTCATGAAGGTAGAGAACTCACTGAGCTTCAATCCGCCTTCAATGTCAAGAAGACCAGCGCGAAGCAGCCTCCAGTCATGAAACTCAAGACGAAAATCTCTACTGACCACAATACTGAGCCGCAAACACCAAGTAGTAGGCAAAGTAAGGTCAAACCAACTCTCACTATCCAACCAGGACTTGCAAATGCGTATAGATCATACAGCGAAACTTCTACAGGGCTCAAGACTCCCACTCCAAGGAGCGCTACGTTCCCCACAACTCAGGCTCCGGAGCCTCCCCGCACAAGAGCCGCAACCAGAGCCATGCAAGAAGCTTCTGATGTCTCAGCCATAGCTATGCCTTCGATGGTCAAATTCACACCTCAGAAGAACAGAGGTCGGAATAAGACAAATGGTCGACTTTTTGCTGATATGTCGAGTTCGCCTGTGGTCCCGACACCTGCTCAATTGGCCAAAGAGACTAGAATCCTACCTCCCAAGCGATTCCAGCATGATTCTCCCAGCAACGGTCGGGTGTTGCGCTCTGACAAACAGACATCAGCACCAACTGCAATCAATCCCACTGGAGAACCAGATGACTTGACTACACATGATGTTCTGATCACAAAATCTGCCGATCTACAACCTGAGTCATCTTCATCCACTTCGTCATCTGCAGGAAAGAAAGCTACTCCCGGATCCAAAATTCCACGGCATCGTCAGCTCAGAGATGAGACAAGTCGACCATGGAAACCTACAGACCTCTGCCAGGACTCGGTTCTTTCATACGTCGAGGAGACCAACATTGCGGGATTTGCTGGACTGAAATATGACCGATTTTCGGAAAACATGTGTCGAACCACCAAATCTGAGCGTGAAGGTATTTTCAGAACTTCTGGTATTCTGATGGGTGTGAGATATGTTATGGGTCTGGGATCTGAGTCGACCAAGAAGTAGTGATGAGTATACTGAGTGGATGTTTGGAAGGGACAGAAGAGCTGTCGCGCATGTCATGTTCGAGCATTTGTTCAGTTTGACACTGGCAATCGCTCGCATTTTCTGTCTATTATACGGGCTATTGCTTTTAGGTTGCTGAATTACTGATTGCTCTTGATATGTATGAGTACGAGTTCAATACATACATATCTTATATTTTGTCTTGCCAGCTCCTCCCCTTGGAATTCTTGCTTAGCAAAACTAACTTGATGTAACACGTTTTCCCCAGTGAAGTAGGCTCCGCTCTTTTTATCCAAATATTGGAAACTGTTGTGAATATTGCGCGAAAACTGGCCGGAAGATCTCATAAGTCAGGCTCACTTGCCTTCACGAGGACGTGCAAATGGCTCATTATAAGTCTACATGTAACTGTGGAAGAAAGCAAGGGTCCAAACTTAGGGTAGAACGCCTAGCGTTAAAAATCTCACAGTATGAAGTGGCAAAGCGACAATTTATGAAAAGCAGATCTTCCAGTTATCTTCGTATATAGCTATCATCTCTCTTTTCGCCACGATTGCCTCCACCACGATTATCATACCGATCACGATCTCTGTCTCGACCTTCCCTATAGTTATCGTCGCCTCTACTACCCCTCCGGTCGTAGCCCTTCTCCCTTTGCGGGCTTCTCGACCTGCTTCTCTCCCTTGTATCCGCGCTGGACTTCCCCTCCCTTTCATGTCTCCTCCGGAGCTCATCCTCATCGTACACCATACCATAACGATCCCTCCTCTCCCTTCCCTCGACCTTATATTGTCTCTTCTTTTCTAGTCCACTCACACCACCAAATCCACCACCGCCGTGTCTCCGTTTCGAATTTGTGGCCGTCCGCCAAGTATCACTCAATTTAGATACTGATTGCGAGAAGTCGACGTGGATGCGGTGGTCGTCGATCAGCACGCCTTGCATTTTGAAGTATGCTTGTTCGCAGGATGTCTGGTCTTCATACTCGATAAAGGCATACTGGAGAGAGTCGCCAGTGCGCTTGTCTCGAATCACTTCGCAGGAGAGGATCTTGCCAAACCGACTGAATATTAACTCGAGATCTTCGTCCGTCGTGACTGGATTGAGCTTGCAGACGAACAGGACGTTCTCCGGAGGCTTGACTTCTGCGAATGGCAGATCTCCGACCATTTCCAGAGTCAGGGCTTGTGCTCTTGCTTCCCTCTCTCGTCGCTGCTTCTCTACTGCCTCGGGATCCAATTCATCGTCCAACTTATCGTCCTCTCCAATCCGTACAGTAGCTAACTGGGCTTTAGAAGGTAGAGGGCTCTCGGGTGGCTCGACAAGTCCAGTAGGATCATCGTAGGGGTCGTCCAGTATCACCGTATGCTTAATTCGTATATCCACCAACGGCCTACCCTTCTCGTCGCAAAACGCATCGTTGATCTTCTCCAGTGCATCAAAGCCCTCCACAACCTTCCCAAATATCGCCGCCTTGCCATCCAAAAAGTCTAGGTCGTCGCCTAACGTTATTATGAACTGACTGCCTGCGAGTCTCTCCTCCGGATCCCTCGTCGATTGCGCCGTCGCCATGCTCACCGTCCCTCTCTCCGCATGCTTCAATTTGGGGTGGAAATTCGCAGGAAATGTTCGTTTCGCAGGCCCATCGACCACGCCCCATATCGAGGAGCCGCCATCGCTGTCTTTGGAGAAGGGGCCGAGAGGGTCGCCGGTCTGGAAGGAGAAGTTCTTCTGTACGCTGTGGATCGGCGAGAAGTTGTAGTATTTGATCTTGCACAGCTTCAGGAAGCTAGGGTAGGGAAAGAAGGTCTTAGTATTTGCTTTCTTGATGCAGTTCTGTAGGGAGTTATTGGGTGGGTTGAGGGGATATGCGTGGAGGGGTTGGAACTTACTTTTCGCAGAGCTTGGGGGAGTAGTCTGTGAGGAGGTCGATGACGATGTCGCCAGCGGAGGTTTCGAGGAGCACACTCATTTTATTGATGTATCGAAGCTTGCATCAAGAATCTGATGTGCTTGATTTCTCTTGCGACTCAATAGATAAAGTTGAAGGTGTTCGTGAGGTCTTGATAACCTTAAAGCCCTTGATCTTGATGGCCCGCTTAAACTTTAAACCGAGCTAGCGCGAGATCTCGCCCGCCATCCAATATATCCTCCTGTCACTAAAGTCATGCATTCTTCTGAAGCTTCTGATCCATATCATGACTTATTTAATTGCATCAGGACATTCACTCGAGAACAATCGACGAGTAGCTGCCATTGATCATTCGGGCTCAACGTCTTCTTCATGCCCGCTTTCTCAGAAGTCAGCAAGTCGAGGTACTTGTCCATTCGATTCGAAATATTGACAGATATTCGCATAAGTCGTCTCTCATTTTCTGATAGTCTTGATTCTCAAGTATGGCAGGTATCTTATCTATCACTATGTATGTCTACTTGAGATCCTCAAGCCTGCAAAACAACGTCAAATGCATACCCATCACGTGTATCCACCTAGGAGATCAGATCTTTAGCAGCAAGGCCCCGATCGCCGGCAAGCTTTACCCTTGAGAGGATCTCCCGAGATCTGAACGCTCTGATCGGGCGTGTAGCTCTCTAGCAAGGATTGTTTTCGGATGATGAAGTTGTGCTACCCTGGTGTCCTACTGTTGTGCTTGGTTAGGGATTCAGTGACCTCTCTGTATTTTCCTTCTTGTACGTCACAACGGCGTCCTGTATCCAAGTCGTCGCTCGGAACCGATCTGTTGCATCGACACCGATATTTCTCTGATATCTGAATATAAAGATGGCACGTTCTCGATCTCAAACTTGCTGTATCCTGCTGCATTGAAGAATGAGTCCTGATATGCGTGCAGATCTCCCGGACACAGCAGACGACTTTTCCCCCACACTCTCAGCGATTACCAGGTCTATGGGGCCATAAGACCAATGGTTTTAGAAATGCCTGGAGCTGGACGGGAGCCTGCAGACTTCACGGGATGAAAGAAATATGTCTCCTTTGTCAGGGAAGCAGCCAAGCGCAATGAATCTCAAATTTGTCCGTATGGACAACGTGTGCGCACAGAATTTGAAGATCTGACTAGGAGAGAAAGTAAGAGATTAGAGCCCTCAGGAGACGGGGAGACAGTTCCGGCGGCCCCATGTTGTGCGTGTCTATCCTTTACCCCATGCTCTGTTGCTCTGCCGATTCGATTTGATCCGCCCGCAGTTGCCATTGCATTTCTGTACCACGAACGAGGACCGAAATTTCTGGATTGACCGAGAAGAGGTCGGGTTTGCCATTCCCAAATCGTCCTCGCAAGTAATGAGATATCTCTTTCCAGTGGCAGCTTATAGTCAATCCTCTCAATTCTCTCGAAGGTGGATCTTCAGTATTTCTGAGCAGGGCTGAGTCTCTAAGTCGATATCGACAAATGATGGTCTACACCAAGTTGAAGCCAAGCAGCAGCTTCAGAATAACTGAAAGACCGTGGCTGGCAAATTCAAATCACTTCTCTTCCTTACTTATCGGGACCCGAGTCGGTCTGGTGTTCATCGATGTACATTTCGGCATGCCGGTGAGAAATTTCCTGTCGACATTACTTGACTGAAGCATGCCATCGTCCAGCTGTGCGACTCATGTCGCAGCAAAAGTGTGACAGCATACAGCTCCACAGGCAAGATCCGTGACATCCCGCTCAAATTTCAGGGAGGATGCAGCTGTTGTTAGCATCTCGGCGACACTTGTAATTGGTTTCGAGTACATTGCTTTGTCGATGCGTTCAGAGACATCTTTCTTGCAACAGTCGTCCAGCACATGACATGACGATTAAGGAGCTTCAGTTCAAGACGACTTTACTCCGGTGTGGCATTGAAACTAACGAAGAAACGTTGAGCCGCTGTACTTTCGTGGTACGTGATGACCGTGGTATCTGGCACAGCCTTCGCAGTGCTCCTGTGGTGGCGAAGGTCCACTACAGCTATTTCCGTCGCAGAATCTCTGTAACTGGCCTTTCCCCTTACTCATTTTGACCCCCACAAACAACACAGTTCAACGAAAGGCGATCCTCCGCGTTTTCAGCACTCCAGAGGCCAAATATTTGCGGTATTTCCCCTTGCAGCCTGCATTGTGTCTGATTGGAGTCGCTTACCAAGATAAATTTCCTCCAAACAATTTTTTCCTGGCTGACCGGATGACCGCCCAATATGCATCAGAGGTTCTACAGCATCTCATTCATGCTGAACCTTGGATCGAAGGTACAGAGGTGATGCAAAATGGCTGGTCTAGCTTCGCAATGTTCCAGACAAACACAGGGCAGATTGATATTAGTGGTGCTGATTGGTTGGTTCTTGAAATACGACAGGGCGAGGTTTGCTTGACAGTGGCTAATTGTATGTTAGGCTGAACTCTGGCCTAGAGCAGCCTTGAATTTCTGCAGTCCTGTGATCTAAGCTGAGGTGCACGAAGCGGTCAAGAACCAAACCTGGAGATTGCATTCAGGGAGGAGGCTGTCGTTTGGTTTAAATAGCACTTCCAGAACTCAGCAAGGTTTACATTCCTCGCCGCGCGCATCAGATACGCTGGAATCCTTGCGCCGAAAGCCTCCTGCATATCTGCATCGTTTTCGAGACACTGTCGAAGATCCAAGTGGCATGATGGTTCTGGATGGAATCTGCATTTCGAGGTGCTCAAATGTGTTACAAGCATACGTTTGCTCCGTTACACCATTACCGTTGGAGGTGGTCAGCCTCTGTTGTGGTTGTTTGCTCCCTCATGTCACTGAGCGCCTGGTCTGTTTCTGTCACATCATGTACCAACCTACTTCTCAGGCCAGAATGAGCAAAGCTCCTCAGGCGAAATTCTCCGTAGGTGGGGGACGGCTGTCACTCTCAGAAGAAGTTGATGGCCAAGTGCGGTATGTGGCATATGCTCATAATCCCAAATGGGCCATGAGTGTACCAGACTTCAGTGTCTAGCTGGTTGGTGTTGCTCGCTGGCTTGCAGGTGCCATCATGGTCCAAAATTTAGATATCTTCGTCTCCAAAGATCCGAGTTTCACTATTAAGACAGTCTCAAGATTTCTAACACTTGGGATTCCATATGACAGGGTATATTTCAGCCAGTCTCGGTCTGTTCAGGTAGACTCAATACCTATATGCTTTTCGAGACCCTGCAGGCAGTGTGTCTAGGGGCTGTTTGCCAAATGTGCCGATACAACTAGGATGATTGGTGACCTGATCGGTACTAGTAATGCAAGAAAGACCTGAATACTGCAGCTTCCCGTTGCACAGTAGAGTTGTGGGAGCTAAGTGAGGAGATCTCCTCTGCCCTATCTCCACTGCGAGCGTGCAAGCCTGCCGTTAGCTGATACTCCCTCTTCAAGTCTGTCATATCTTGACAGGAGAGATACTTCTTATTTTCCACTAATCGAGAATCAGGCAAACTTGGTGAAGAATAAGGAGTGGTGTCACACGTATAATATGACGCTTGCCTCCGCCCATTGATTCTGACAGTCACCCCTCTTACATTGCAACACGTACCTGTGATGAAAATCAAGATCCTTCGCATCAACACGCTCGTTTAAAACGTACACCTTGTTCTTTCCATCTACATCTCCTAAGGAGTCATACCTCATCTAAGCGCTACTATCAGATCAACAATTTAAAGGTATGTCTATACAGTCTTCGAGGATCCTTTTGATTCGTCAGGGAACTGACAGAACCGCTGAAATAGATGGTTCGAGTCGCTCATTCATACGGAGGCTATCAAGACGAGGAAGAAACTGCCAGCTTTCGCCGCTTCGGCGCACGAGGACACGGCTACCCTATCAGCCATGATCGAGAGTTCCCGACGGTAGCAAGCCATGGAGTCTTCCCGGGCGCTCGAAATCATCATCCATCACCCCAAGAACCTCGAACTGTCGGCCAGTCGCCTGAAAGTGACTCAAACTCGCGTCCGAGAAGCAGAATTCCCGTTGCCGTCAGTGTCGTATGCGAAGAATCAGACCATGGTCATTACTAATGAAGTACACAGTGCGGTCGATGTCGTAAGAGAAAGATTCGATGCAGTGGCGATACTGGTGGTCCCTGTACTAACTGCAAGAACGCCGGCAATGATCAATGCCAGTTTCTGAGGGTGAGTGCTCTGATAGCTACATGTAAACATCATACTGACTTGTATGTGTAGGTCTCATCGGAACCCGCTCAGATGAAGAACGAGTGTGGAACGTACGACTTTGATTCTTCGGGTAGCGCAGCCTCCCGAATCAACTGCCGCACCGGCATGATGCCTTTCGGACCTCACTCTTTCGCTCCTCAACCTGCTTCTCTTCCTCTTGAAAATTACCAGTACCGAAACAATTCTTTGCCCACATACCCCTATCCGGTCAAGTCATTTTACCCGATGTCCTATGGTGACTTCAGTGACGACCCTGTGGACTATGGCCTTCAAAGTTCACTTATGGGAAATGATCACTTGGGGCTCTCTTCCAACTACATCACCACATCTTCCTCCGGAAGAGGATGGACCCCAGCTCCAGCTCAGGCTCCGCCTATGCCCAAGACTCCTCTTTTCATCGAGCAGTCCGATACGCCTTACAGCCACAACCAGCTGCCGTACCATGCCTACCCACTTCGAGGAAATATGAATTCAGACTCAAAGAACGGTTCCATGAACGGAATGAGCGCGACATTACCGCCGCCGCCAGTCAACACCAGTGTCGATCGCGTGCTCCCTCCGGTTCCATCATCTACGAACAATCGTCTGGCACAAATTGGTCCATTCCTTCGATCATCTAATGGTCTCCCATCGACGTCAACAATGCAATCACAATCCCAATCGCAGTCATCCCAAGACTACAGCATTACTCGGGGCAACAAGAACCACCACGGTAACGCGGTATCCGACAGCTCTTCCTTGTCGATAGGCTATCTCCCGATGTCAAGTACGAGTCCGGAGTCCCTCTCTTCCTCGCAAATGACTTACGGATCACAGCCATCGATGTCTATGAGCCAGCAGAGTGATATGTACACAACCTCCAGCGCTGATGGACTGTGTGCAAACGATTCATCTGGCGAGTCTTCTTATGGGCATGTTAGTGAAGGGTCAAAGCGAGGCTCGCACAGCAGCCACACTTCGAACGGAGATGGATCGCTCCCCTCTATGTCCAGCGGCGGTGGCCGTCTAGTGAACGATCGCGAGTACCACTATGTTCCAACAGGCATCAATGCTAGTGGCTATTCCTACCCTGTTCCCCCAATTCATCAACCAACCCCAGTCTCTTCTCACCCTTCGATCTCAGTCGGAGCAGACCAGGAATGAAGGCGACATGTTTGTGTTTTCCATCTCATTCAACATGCATTTTCATTCTTACGGCATCAGTATCGGTAATCATAGTCTGCGACAGAGGTTTGCGGATTGGTGTTCAATAGTAGTCGAGTGTGGCGTGTTTCGGTGTAAGGGGGAACAGGACTGGGGGAAGACAAAAAATCATTCCAAAAATAGGTGCTGGTAAGGGGTTGGTGGTGGCTTACATTCTTTTTCCTGTTGTTTTCATTTCTGTCGGCATGTAACCATAGACACATGGAGACTTTCGTTCTGTCGCGGAGGTCATATTGCATCGAGATCTATGTGGGAAGTGGTTCAAATAGTAATGGACAAGTACGAAGTGGTCGCGGGGTTGAACTTAGAGGTCCGAACCACGCCGGCTGTTGATGACATGAGTTTTCTTAAAGATAATTAGATTGCTGTGTTGATGAAACCTCTGGTAGGCAATAGTCAATTTAAAACCTCGTTGGAATAGAAAATTCACCCGTTCTGAAAACTGAGTCAGCGAGGTCCTGGCGGGCAACAGACACGGAGAATTGTTGGAACCATTCTGCATGAATGGCAACGAATCTTATATCCCTGACAAATCTTTTAGGGGCATTCTTATTCTACAACCCCATGGTAATGGATGCTTAATATGATTCCGTTCGTTTCAGTTGGTAGCACATCTCCTTCATGCCAAGACTCGCTTATTGTTGGGAAAGACAATAGACACAGTTGAAAATCGCTCTCGACTTCGGTACATGATATTGCCTAGGCAGAATCTACTCAGGTCATCTGAAATACTCATGAATCCTAGCTGGAATCTACGAGCTACTAATTCCTGCTGCTTTAAATCCGACCACGAGGACGAGTCCGGCGTCAAAAGCCCTGGTCCACTGCAGTATCCGACCATTGCTCCTTCAAAATGAGTACTTTGTGTCTACCATGAGGATATGAGGACTCACTTGTTTACCAACTGGCAACTGTGATATACTAGATTGGGTGACATTGGTGAGTCTTCCCAGCACCCAACGAATTCGAGGTGAGCACGTGCACGCACCCCCACACAAATCGACCTAGGGGGAACTGTCTCAGCACTTCCTGTCTCGCTTACTCTACCTATTAGCAGGTCTCCTGAATATAGAGATGGTGTGATCCAAGCCAATGGTACTTTTCAAAATGATAATGGCAAAGGGTAAGGGCAAAGGGTAAGGGCATTTCAGATGCAGGGCTGGTGTCCACTAAGTCAATTGTGAAAAGAGCGGACGAGGCTCTGAATCTCAAAAAGTGGAAAGAATATCACATGGGATGTTGACTCAGATACCAAACGCGTCATAAAGGAGGAGCGACGTGAAATTTTGGGACTTCCGAGCGCGAGACTATCTCATGTTAAATTATCCTGTGATTCGAGGTGACTACCTGAACATCACGTAGGAGGAAAGGGCGAGTAGCAGCTCTCGACATCGTCTCCTAAGGATTTTGCCTTACTTTCTTGAAAAGAAAATTGGACCCACTTACGACTCGTCATGCAACAGGAAGGAGCCTGGGAGTTAATGGAAAGAGCAAATTTTTGCGTAGGTATAAGCACCCCTCGGAATCATGTCTTGCAGAGTTCATTTTCAAACCCAGCCTTCGTTCGGTCTGCAGTCGCTGAAGTGGCCGCTTTCCACCCCATTTAATCACCTCAACAAGACATTGGTCAGCAATTGGAAGTGCATGTGCTGTACTACCAGCAGCGGACGCCATGAATTCCAAAGCAATCTAACATTGTCCACCAAATCAACTTCTAGTACCCGCAAATCATCGCAGCCCGACTGCGCTCTACAACCCGGAGTTTTGCAAGTAGAATGGGTACTAGAACTAGAACTAGAACTAGAACTGCTCGCTTTCCAAAGCGGGCAAGTGATACCAAAGACGACGATCCCACCATTCGCATCAACAGTCACAATTGACATCATGCCCGCGATTTTGATACGATTAACAACAGCCTCGATAGCGTGTGCGTATCGCAGAATGGCTTCATCCGGTCCGCAACGTTCTAAATTGACCATCTTCAATGCGTCGATAGCCTCAGTCAACAGAGCATAGTCCTCACAATATTGCCCGTGCGCTTCGTCGATTGTCCAGGGGAAATTCCCTAACTCCTCTTCGTGATCGTCTATGGTACCAAGGTATTGCCCATCGATGGAAGTCTGTTCATCGTTGAAACTGAGTTCGTGCCGAGCCAGGGTGGCATCAAATGCCTCCTCATCGATTTCAAGTACGCTCGTGGAGGGCAGACCACAGTCGTTTGGTGTGCTTGCCATCTGGTACTTTGCTGTAGATGCCGAGCCTGATTCTGGGGCCGAAGCCAGGAATACTTGATCGCTATGCTCGTCGGCTTATATATCGTCTGAAGTTGATGGCGCAGAATGATCGGGAATCTGACGAGCACTTGTCAGCATGTACGTAACCTTGGACATCTCTCTCACGAGTTCAGGCTTCAATGTCCTGAAGGGATTTGGGGCAACGATATTGAAGAGACAATGGCTGAGGCTTCTACCACCAGTGTCCAAGGGTGCGTGCTAGATTCAGATGGTAGATCCCGATACATGGATCGATAGTGAGGAACTGGACCTACAGCAGTCATTTCGAAATCAATTTCGAGTGGACGTTCGGAGATGCTGATATGATGTTTCTGTGGATCTAGTGATGATCTGATATATGTCTTGAGTTGAAGTTTATGAACTCTTTTCGACGGACAGTGGTGATTAAGCAACTCCAGAAACAAAGGTATTTTTCCTTCATGTCGATAAAATGCAGTCGATGCCGCACACGCTTTAGAACCGCCATCGTTTTAATACCTTCAGAAGGGAAACTTCATGATCTCGAAGTCAAGAATCCAGGTTGAGTCTGGGATGAGTCTGGGATCACGAAGACAGAATCCCAGAAGTGAGATCCCAGAATTGAGATCTGGAAAACCGTTTCTCGAGAATCCGTCGCGGCTGGTCTGTTCGCCAAATGGGCGAATCATAAGCGAGCTCCAGGGGGGAATTTGTTGGTGGCTTGTTGACAATGACACCACCACTTCATCCTTGCTTGACATGGTAGAAGAAGGGGAAGCGCTCAGCAGCTTGGGACTGTCCAGAGAGGTTTGCTACTACTGTACGTTTTGGATGACCAAGGGTCTAGCTTCATTCTCTCGCTCTTTGCGGGCGTGATGCTACTTCGACGAACTTTGGGATGAGTAGAAGCTACTGCACATTTTGCATACTAAGTGACTTAGCTGCATTTAGCCCTTGGTATGGTGGAGAAATGTGGAAAAGGTGATGCTCAGGGTTACAGAACAGGACTGACATATCTCACGACGTGGTACGCGAGTCCAGCGGAGTTCTCGTCCTTCACGTGAAGAGTAGACAAATGGAAGTAAGGATCACTTTCAGGGATATAGCAGGGGTGGACCAAGGATGTTTCAAAGATAGTTCTAGGATGGCTCAGGGATACTTCAATGGTTCTGGAATCGGTCAAGGATCACTGAACGCGAGCCATGAGCAAGACATTGAGGAACGGTATCAAGGTCAGGACACTCGGTAAGGGCGGCCATGCCAGACAAGCACATCCCCGTGTCCGCAAATCAAGAAGCTTGTTGTTTTACCCTGTAGACATGGTTACTTCGGTCCTTGTTGCAAACAGACAGACAGGAAGACACAACCTTCGTTTCTGGATCTAAGTTTCTGGATCTAAGTTTCCGGATTTCAGCCCTCGAAAGTACCACCGAAACAGGTGTGATCAGAGACAGTCACTCGTAATTAATCTGCTGAGATCAACGAAGGCAAGAGCTCAAAGCATGCTGAAAGTTGTGATAAATAAGAAAAGTACATTTTATGGTGAGATTCGACTTTGACGCCCTGATCAGCGATTCATGGAAGAATAAGAGTGAACCGAATTTTGCCCGTAGACTTCATTCCTTGCCTGTACACACATACAATTCGCGATAGAAGTCACCACAAATTCGAAGAAAACTGAAAGGGCCAACCTCTTGCCGCGATACCGACTGTTCGTTTCCATGCTGCAGGCGCCAGCCAATACAGCTCCAGGTCTACCCACCATTGCGTACTAAGCGCCCTGAACAGTATTTCTGGCTTCTCGTCGACCAACATTGATGCTTATAACTTGGCATTCTCAGGGTCTACGAGATGCCCAACAATTGCACGCAACGTTTCGAGAGCTCGAGAACCTTCAAGCAAGACCGCCATCTCGCTAAACAGATCACGTGCTACAGGCGTAACACATGTGAGAATTCATTTTCCTAACGTAACCATAGGTGACTACACAACTCAGGAACTTCTCCTCTCTATAGTAATCAGCTGTCTTCGAATTTGAAGGATCACAAGAATTTGGTCGAGCCCAAGTTTGGCTTAGTCACTGACATGCCGATCGATCTGAGTCTCCTCGAAAGTGCGGGGGATCTCCACTGAAGTTGACCCGCCGAGCTGTCCCCGCTCTCGCTTGGGTGCGTACAGTTGCCATTTTATCTTCATCGCAAGTAGCCGGATCAATTATGCAAATGTCCATTTAGCAACCACATAGCGAAAGTCTAACTCAGCCTCCCCCATAATTAGCCGACATGCCCGAACCACTGTTGATCTTCGAACAAACTCTCACATGTTCACATTCCTGTATCTCCTAAATTATACACATCATGCCGTCCTCAATTCAAGATATTCCAGCTTTTAAAAGCAAGTCACACATTGTCGTCCTGACAGATATTTGTAATGAGCCCGACGATGCGGAATCGCTCACGCGGTTCCTGCTTTATGCCAACGAGTTCCACATCGATGGCCTCGTTGCTACAACGTCTTTCTGGCAACAGAATTCAACGCACAAAGAGCAGATCCACCAAATCCTAGATGCTTATGCATCCGTTGAAGCGAATTTGAATGCTCATGTTCCTCCTTCACGTCAATACCCAACGGCCAATAGCTTGCGCGAACTGGTACGTGGGGGTATTGCAAAGTACGGAATGAACGGGGCACGTGGGCCATTGAACGAAGGAACAGAGCTTCTCATCTCAGCCGTAGACGCAATCACCGAGAATGATGGTCACATCTGGGTCTTGATCTGGGGTGGTGCCAATGTCCTTGCCCAAGCTCTCCTTGAGATCCAAAAGTCAAGATCAGAAGCCGAAGTCGCCAAATTCGTGTCTAAGCTCCGAGTGTATGCTATTTCAGATCAGGACGATGCTGGCCCTTGGATCAGGCTGAACTTTCCGAACATGTTCTACATCGCGTCCGTTCATGGCTGGAATGCATACGGGCTCGCTGCTTGGACAGGCATCTCTGGCGAATCGTACTATAATTTCAACCCTGGTGGGCCAGATACTGATCTAGTCACCAAGGACTGGCTGAAGAAGTACATCCAAATCGGCCCGTATGGCAAGGAAGCATACCCGGATCCAGTCTTCATTCCCGAAGGCGACACTCCAACTTTTCTCAGTCTTATTCAAAATGGACTGACCAATCCGTGCCGACCTGAGTGGGGTGGATGGGGAGGCCGGTATACCCTCAGTGACCTCACTGGAACCAGTGGAAATAGACACTACGGCGACGCCGCGGACATGGTTCGTGGTAAGGACGGCAACATGCACATTGGGAGCCAGGCGACAATCTGGCGCTGGAGACCCGCGTACCAAGACGACTTTGCAGCACGTATGCAGTGGACACTGAGCAATGGCTTCAAGACTGCAAATCATGCTCCCGTGGTGGTACTTAACGGAGACTCAGGACTCGACGCTTTGCATATCAAGACTGGGTTTGGCAAAACAGTCCACCTTGATGCTTCGCAGAGCTGGGATCCAGACACCTCGGACTCGTTGAGCTTCAAGTGGCTCCATTACAGGGAACCATCAGCCACGCAGTGGACCGTTGGGTATCAGGTACCGGAGCTCGAATTCAAGGATGAATCTGGTGGGCAAAGGAAGTGCGAAAAGGTGTCTATTCGGATTCCTGGTAGAGAGGAAGGAATGGTCTTCCCCCTGCATCCAGAGAAAGTGCACAAGTGGGGAGCAAAAACATATCATCTGATTCTGGAGGTAGTGGATGATGCTCCTTTCCCAATGCGAGCATATAGAAGAGTGTTGCTCGAAGTAGCAGATGATATAGCAGAATAGAAGACAATTCATATGGCTAGATTCCAATCCTAATCTTGGGCAACACCACCGCTCGCTCCGACCGAATCTCAATTGATGTCTCGACTCCGACTCGAGACTCTTGTAAACAAGACATCCCATCGATTTACCAATTGATGTCTTGATTATCCGCCACTTGTACCTTTATGCTCCCGAGCGTTACATCGGAGCAGAGCTGCAGCGCATCCGTGGCTTGTTCGAGCGGAAAAGTGTGCGTGATCAATTTATCAAGATTCAACACTCCTCCACTGAGTGCCGATATACCAGCCGGCCAGGTATCGGTATACCTATTGATAAATTTCAAGTTTATCTATCATAAATTGGTTAAACTGGAATCGAGAGAAGATCAGAATTGCTTACCTCGGCCAGACTGATATGCATGAAAGGCAAATTGTTCATCGTACTCTTGCCCACCCCGATGACCATCACGTCGCCACCTCTCCTACATGCAAAAGCACCCGTGATGACGCTCGACTCTACCCCTGTGCATTCCAATACCGTCTCCGGCGCATCATACTCACTCCCGCTTCCGAAAAGCTCTCGTACTTTTTTCGCATTTTCGACCGCATCAAGCTTTGAATCGACTTGATAAGTCTGACAACTCGGTACGAAGTCTTTCGCGAATGCAAGCCGTTTTGGCTCTAAGTCTGTGATGACGAGCGGATTTGCACCGGACGCTCTCGCAGCTGCAAGAGCAATGAGTCCAATAGGGCCGGCTCCGCAAATCAGAGCACTGCGGCCTAGGGACAGACGGACGCGTCTCAAAGCATGCATCACAACCGAGAGAGGTTCGAGGAGAGCACCTTGGGCGTAAGATACATTATCTGGGATCCTGGATGGATCTCACTTTTAGTGATATTCTCAAAGTGATGTCTTCTGAAGAAATGCTTACTTATGAAGCCACCTCGCAGGATGGACAAGGAATCGCTGCAAGCTGCCGTTGCGAGGATAGACACCAATGAATTGGACATCAGGACATAAGTTTGCTCGTCCATCTGAACAGGAGAAGCAGGTTCCGCAGGGAATCTGAGGTTCAATTGCAACACGGTCGCCTTTCTGGAGTTTCGTCACTCCATCTCCAACGTCGAGGACGATACCGGCGGCTTCGTGGCCTAGGATGCAGTCGCCGTCCACGGTGAGTGGGCCGATGCCTCCCCGTTTCCAGAAATGGATATCTGATCTTCGGAGTGTCAGGTTGACTTGTGACACATAAATAAATACTCAACATACCCACAAATTCCCGTTGTTTTTATGTGTATTAGTACTTCTCCAAATTGAGGTTTTCGTACGGGTGCTTCGACTAATTTTATTGTCTTCTCAGCTGTGACTTGCAAGCTCGGATTGGTGAGCTTTGACGACTTGACTTGAAATACATGCTCTCCGCCCCCGATATCATTTTTTTGTATCAACTTGACTTGTGGCTCGAGGTTATCGTGAGATACGTCGATTGTCGAAGGTGCCATGGTAGTTATCCAGTGCTTGATGCGATGATGCTAAGAGTCGTGAAGGAAGAACGTCCTCACGTTCGTATGCCAAATGTCCGAAGTCTAGACACATCATCTGGACTAAGAGAGTAAGGCTGGTGTTGATCGCTGGCTTTGCTCCACGGCTGGTGGCGTGGGGCAACCAGTTTCTCAATTTGGCATCTGGAAGCGCTGGCGTCGAACCCTGTACAGTACTGACTCGCTTGGCTCAAGTAGCTATTCCCCTCTGGCATTCGTAAAGAGGCAAAAAGCACCCACTGTAGCTACCAATCTTCTCCGGAAATTTTGTGACATCGAACTCCTCGAAAAATCACTTTTAAAAGAAAAGTCTTATGAGGACTTCCATCGGAGCATTTTTTTCTGAATCAAACGCCCCTGATAAAACATTGAAGTCGATTCTGAACTAGGCAAATGGCGACCATAAAGCTTGCATCTGGCCATGTAAATGAGCCCCCCTCCGGAGAAACATAGTATGGAGAGATATGAGGATTTAATCTGACATATGCTCGAACTATAGAACATGCCAATCGTAGGCTTTGGGCTGTGGAAAGTCGACCAAAATACAACTGCCGAAACAGTTTATGAAGCCATCAAAGTCGGCTACCGGCTCTTTGACGGAGCATACGATTACCAGAATGAAAAGGAAGCTGGACTCGGGATAAAGAAGGCTATCCAAGAAGGTATTGTCAAGAGAGATGATGTTTTCGTGACAACGAAGTTGTGGAACAATTACCACAGCAAGTGAGGAGACCCGGATCCTCCCCGCTGAAAGGAGATTCATGCTGAGATTCAACACAGAGAAAAGGCCAAGAAGATGGCTTATGCTCAGCGAGAATCCTGGGGCTTGGAGTACATTGATCTGTACTTGATCCATTTCCCTATCGCATTGAAGTATATCGAGCCAGAAAAGCTTCGTTATCCAGTATGGGGCATTCCTCTTCTCCAAAGTAGCGAGATACTGATAGAACATAGGGATGGTGGATGGACGAGGCTCATCAAGTCGTAGAGACTGATCGAGTTCCGGTCTCAGAGACCTGGCAAGCATTGGAAGAATTGGTCGATGAAGGCGTGGTTCGTTCTATTGGCGTCAGCAACTTTTCAACTCAGCTCCTCTACGATATGCTCACGTACAATCGACACCCAATTTCCAGCTTGCAGATTGAGCACCATCCATATCTTGTCCAAGATACTTTGATCAAGATGGCACAGGAGAATGGTATTGTCATAACCGGGTACTCCACATTTGGCCCGCAGTCCTTCATTGAACTGCCTCCTGCGTTCCGGAAAAGAGCCGAAGTAGTGCCAACATTATTCGAAAATCCTGTCATTCAAAAGTTGGCGAAGAAGTACGGTCGGCCGGCGGGTCAGATCCTTCTGCGCTGGGCAACTCAACGGTATGTGATCGTATATGTGCATCGAGTCGAGTTCGCATGAGACTGATATTACTTTCACAGTGGTATCGCCGTCATTCCAAAGTCCAACAATGTCGCAAGATTGAAGCAGAACTTGGAAGTGAACGACTTCTCGATGACCGATGACGAGCTGGCTGAGACTGCAGCTCTGGACGCGGGTTTGAGGTTTAATGATCCGGGATTCTACCTCGAAAAGCCCCTTCGCATCTTCGATTGAGGCCATTAGCAAATAGAATTAGTTCTGCATCATACTTGCTTCAGAGCGGTAGATCTTCTTTGTCGTATCCCCATAAGTCCCTCAGATCCCGTAGTCTCCAAGTGCCACTCCAACCAGTTTCCGCTTCAATCCGTTTGATGAGGTTCACGATCAATCTGTGCTCAGTTGGATGGCTGAGCAGTTTGCCTGCAAGCCACAGTGGTTGGATAGCATTATTTAAGCAACCATGATGTGAATTTGTCATCGAAATGCCGCATATCCTTCTGGCGTGCCACAGGCCGGATCCTAGGCGACTGTCGGCTAGATCAATGGACGGCGGCTTCATGTCAAGCAGAAGAAGGCAAGACGTATGGTAGAGCTGATTTGAGGATATTGCACATGGTGCGGCGAATAGTATGAATGGGAACGCCTCGGTTTGCGGATTGTGGTCTGCCGCAAAGTCCATTTCTCGCATCTCTTCTGGTCGCTTCTGCGCCCATTCTTGAACCTCGACCCACAGACTGTGCCACCTGTGTATAAAAGGCTGTCTACTGATATCATGATCGGGAATATTGTGATCTCTTCGTCGAGTCCAAGATAAGTGACACACTCGAGCACAGAGCCAAACAGCATAGTTTGCATACATGTCAGCAATCGCCGAGGAGCGAAACATATCGCCTGCTTCCGAAGACAGCACATTCGGTGGCAGCCAGCTTTCGAGGGCTAGCACAGAACTCTGCTTACCTTCCGACATAATGGAAGCACAGAGATCTAACGCATGTATCAATAAAAAAAATTGACAATCAGTTTTCCGGTTATAGATCAACGTACCCATTCGTGCATAGCACCAAAAGACAGCTTCTGGAATCCCAGTGACGAAGCCATGTATCCCATGGGATTCAAATAAGGCTGCGCAGCCATCCAAATGTTTTCTCCAATTCCTCGGAGCGGCAGACATCATTTCTAAACAGCAAAGAATCACACATGCAGCTAAAATGCTCGGATCTCGCGCTTGCAGCTGTGGTGTCAGAGAGGTGATTGCTTCATGGTAGAGCTGCAGGCTATTATGCTCGCCTGGAAGCTTCTTCTGACGTTCCATTTGACGTGCTGAGATGGCGAGAATCGCATATGTCAGAGGAGCAGATGTCTTTGCGAGCATGGGAACTTTCCTCCCGAAGGCTTGCTGTGCGTCGAACATGTCGAGCCATGGCGCGACTTCGTCGATGTAGTTCTGCAACCACAGAACCCGTTCCCCAGTGTTAACCACTGTCTTGATGTACGAAGATGGTGTAGTCGCATTCCTGTCAGGTTCCACACGACTGAAACTCCCCTCGTCGTCGACTGGACTTGCCGCTCGCGTTGGCCCTGCCGAGCGCGCTGTCTCGAAGAGCAATGTACGGAACTCTTTTTGCGACTCGATGAAGCCCGGGTTGTTTGAGTACTCATCGTGCCATGAAGTCGCCGAAAGGTTCATAGGAGAAGCGTTCAGCGCCGCATCATAGTCGCAATCATAATCTTCGGGTGCTGTCATGTTGCTATCCAACCATGTAATGTCACGAAGTAAGAGGAACAGCATGAAGACGAGGCAGGAGATGGGCGGAGAGACATGACTAAGCTGTCTCGACCATTCACAGCCTGAGATGTCGTCTAAGCGAAAGGCAACATCTGCGAGTACCAGACGATGTTTTTGCAGCCTGATTGTTATGAAATATACAGATCCAATTGGAACTCATTACTACATGACCCGCTTAATATCTACTGGAATGTCAAAACTAAGCGTGAAATCTGGAAGGCAGCCAACACAGTCTGAGCAATGACCCACGATGTTGCTCAGAGACTGAGATCCATTTTAGGATCATCTACCTAGATAATCTAGATGATCTTGATAATCCACGACAATTCAAGTCATCCATAGCTGAGCAGTACTGCAATCGATGGAAATTTTCTTTAATGGCGTAAATGACTTGCCTCGAGTACATAAGACGAGCTTCCAGCTTCTCATATCCATGATCGAATACTCAAGATCTACACCAATTTCACCTTGACGTGACAACACTATGGCTACAAGTTTATCTTTCTTTATCAACTGGACATCGACAGTCCACGATATGCCACAGACTACCCTATGGCTGTCACTGCATTCATCATCAATGCGAAGCCCACAAACAACACTCTTGTCGCCTTGACCTGGACTTCGCCACGCCAATGGACTGGTCACCCACCTTACAAGAGCACGAGACTCCCAGAGACCCCTCGCAGCTTATTTCAAACCGATTTGCTCCAGCATAATTATCCGCATTCGACCCAAAAGGTTCACGAGTTTCGGCTCGACGGCAACAAGGGAAGATTGGTTCTCTGAGAGCATAACACACCATTAGGTCCGCGCTGATATTGCTTCGAAGGAGAAGAGTCTGTGCGAAACCCAACAGCACGTGTAGAGATAGTGGCCTTGTCCTGATGACGCAGGTATTGGGAATTGCTGTTAAAAGGTTTGGAAGCGGGGTTGTGTTATTAGGTATCGAATCCGCTGTCCAGCTTCCAAGTCGCCACCATATCATCAACAGCCTCGCCCATCCGCAGTCCACTCTCCTTCACAAGGAGGTATAAACTCCTCAATACCTCTTTTCTCTGCTCATGATAGCTAATAAACCTCCCGGCATAGATCAGCTCAGCCAAGACCGTCGGATCGTGAGACCAGGTAGCATTGTTAGCTAAACAGACGCCGCAAATCTGCACAGCATGCCACGTCTGGCTTTTGAGAGATGATGTGGACTGAGAGACGGGCGGCTTACTCTCCAGGAGCAATATTGATGTGGTGTGGTGCATTATGGCTGCGAACATATCCGAACGGCATGTGTAAAGGATAAGTGGGAACTGGTGGGGTGGCGCTGAGCGCGTAGATGAAATCGGCAACGTGAGGATTGCTTGCATAGATAATGGAATTGTTTCGAACCATGCATGCGTGCGGTAGTAGAGAGATGTCCATGTTCTTGTTGTCGCATGCATTTTCGCGGGGTGAGCTAGCTCGGTCGAGAAGCAAAGCTGGGCCACTTCAGCGCATAGGAGTATTGATCGGCGAGTCCATTCTGGGGATTCGCCCTCTTCCGAGACTTCTGGCTGTATGTCGTTTTGGGGGTATTGAGATGGACTTCGCCAGGTTTCAACGGCGGTGATTGGCGGCGTCCTGGATGCTATCGCCTGTGCAAGATCTGGCGTATAGTAAGAATCATGTCCTCAACCAATCTTATAACATAGCTTGGCATGCCCGTGGGAGCATAAAGTCAGTCGAAACAACTTACCAAGTCTTAAGACTGCCCATGCTGCAGCCCCTCGATGGCCATGGGAGAATCCGTTGACACCGAGCGTTGCAAAGACGTCCACCCGATCCCTCAGTATGTCATTCCAGTGTCTGATCTCACATGTTATGAGCTCTCTTACCATAAGGAGTGTCTGTGTAGCAATTACTTCCTGACTATCGCTGTACAGGTCTGGTCCCATAGAAGCAATTGCAAGTGATGCTAAGTCACTGCCTCGACAAAGGACATTGTTTGGGTGCGAACATTGAAATTGCTGTTGGGCCGACAGTGCAAGGATAGCGTAGAGGAGAGGTATGAAACTGGTAGAAAGCCTGCAAATGTGGATGCCGAAAGAAGCATGAGGTGTACATATATCCTGCTATATGCCACGTCAACAATATGCCGAAGCGACAGATATGTTCTTTGAAGACACTTACTCTTGGCGCGACATGATCTACATAGTATTTGAGTAAAAGGTTACGTTCGATAGCAGGTATGATGGTATTTGTTGATACTTCTACTCTTCTAGTCGTGAAGACGGAGTCCGATGTCTCACCGAGTAATTGAAGAATACTACCGTCCCTTGTAGCATCCCGTGGACTTAAGTTAGTAGTAGGACTTGAAACTTGAGACACGAGTCGGCCAGGAATAGGTCCATTAGAATAGGACCGAGCTCTGGGGGAAGTCGGGTCATCATATGAAATGACTTCAGGACATTGGGCTACGACTAATGGAGGTGTATCAGGCACTTGAGGTCTGCGGCCTGTGTCAATTTCATCTTCTCTGGCATGAAAATCAGGCAGGGTTTCGTCGGGTACGTCCTGATGGTACTCTAGAAAGTTTTGTTTTGAATTGGGATGCCGATCCGTCCGGTCATTCTGCTCAAGTTGAGTTCCAACAGAGCTAGTGACCCAGGTTGGCGTTTCTTGATCAACAAACGGAAGATCTTCATCGTCTGCTAGGCCATCTAAAAACTATTCACTTCATTAGGACTTCGAAGTTTTTAATGGCCCTAAGCATATCTTGCCAAAATAGGGGAAAATCTAACCCTGATCTGCTTGTAAACCTTTGCAGAGGTTTTTCTTAGGCTATCTGCATCCTCTGGTACAAGGCTGAGGTGGTTGTTCGGGCGGAAAATGAGTTGTATTCCGTAACGGCAGACGATACCACGCTCCGTACAGTTCTGACACAGCGGCTTTCGTTCATCACCTGTATCCTCAAATGGCAGAGATCAGCTTCATACAACGGCAACAATACAATCAGAACCTTGTAATGTACTCACATTTCCTTCTCCGCTTTCGACAGGTCAAACATCCTTGTCGAGTCCTTTGGTGTGGAGTTGAAGGCATACCTGAGCTCAAAAAATTGAGACAGCAGATGACTGTGGTTGCTCTTGCCGGAGGAAAAGAGAATTATAGAATGGAAATTAAATGAGCAAGAGCAACCACCGCTCAAAGCACACCAGGGAAAGCACGGGACAGTCGAAGTAATGCAAGGCACAGAAACCCCACTTTTGCCTCCTTCGATCCTGTGAATGCTAGGATCTTCGAGTAGCAGAAGGAAACGGCCCTGACCTTCGCCTCAGCCGTGCATCATTGGCAAACCAGGAAGGCAATACTACCCCTCGCCCGGTAGAGTACGAGTACTCGGAAGTACTGGTGTGGCATTTGCTCCTGAACAAAGAGAAGGTTGAAGCCCAAGCGAGATTTCAAGCCGCTTTAGCGGCGTTAGCACTTGCTTTGTTAACGAGTCATGAATCCACTTGGGCGACTTTTCCTTCCTGCCACCCCCATGCTCGCTCCTCTGAACCCAACTGAATTCGTCAAGTTCTCCAGGAAGTCGGTTCGCGGGGCCCCATGGAGCTTCAGCGCTGGCCGGGGAGGTGCTCGATGATCGATCTGGAGTAAGTCTCCTCCGGCTTCTTCACAACTAGATCCACAATAATTGAAAGCTATTTCGGTGTCCACGCAATAGATTGGAATTATCATCAGTATATATACTGTGATCTTACCAGCTGATTTGACTATTCCGAATCTTGATTCTCGTTTTAACATCAGTACCACCTCGCACTGGCTCCTGCCAACTCTTCCCTAACACCTCTGTCTCTTACTCTTACTCTAATCATCCGCCCTTATATTGGCCGGTATGGAGCACTCAAGCAAGCTCAAATCCGATACCGAGCTCCTCAAGAGCGTCGAGCAGACCGGCAACATAGCCAACCAGCATGAGCATGAACTTGGCCCTCTGCAAGCGATCCGTGAGAATCCATGGGTGATGCTCTGGTGCATCTACGCCATTTGGATGCTTATCTTGAACAGCTTCGAGAATCAAGCTGGAGGTGCAGTGTTAGGAATACCAGAGTTCAGAAAAGTTCGTTTATGCACAACAGCCTACAGATTCAACCTCCTTACACGGTGTTACAGGACTTCGGCTACAAATTCGAAGACAATTATGTACTTCCTGTTGCCTGGCAATCTGCTTTCAGTGGTGCGCCAGTTGCATCGTAAGTTGCATGAGGAACCCTTCTGCTTGAGAGCTCTGTGACTGACTCATGACTACTCTCAGTGCCTGTTTTGGATCTCTCGGAGCAGCATATCTTGCAGACCATGTGGGAAGAAAATGGGTATACGCACTAGGCTTGATATTTTCTTACGTCGGCATAACTCTTGAGCTGGTAGCAACGACGAATGCTGTGTTCTTTGGTGGAAAGTTTATCAAGTACATTCAATTCCTTGCCCCGCTTGCTGGAATGCAGGATGCTGATGCGCTTATACTAGTGGGTTCGCGACTGGTGCATTCATCACTATTTCTTTTGCGTACATTGGCGAGATCACACCGACAGTCCTGCGTGGAATCGTCAGCAGTGCCGCGGCGATCTCATTCACTCTTGGTCCCTTCCTGGTCGCACTCATCATCAAAGGAACCGGAACATATGGTAAGCATCTTTTGAATTTGAATTTGGGATGTCGATCTTGTGACTGAAAGGTATATCAGAGAGCAGATGGGCGTACCGTTCCGTATTCGTTGCACAATATGCTGTCGCCGCAATTGGGACAGTTTTCCTCCCATTCATGCCCGAGGTAGGCTACATGACCCCTAGAGCACTTTCAGCTCGCTGACTACAATGGTCACAGTCACCTTGGTGGCTCATCAGCAAAAATCGACAACACAAGGCTGTGAAGTCTCTCTACAAACTCGGCTATTCATCCGTTGAGACCGAACTTCACATTGCGCAGATCGTCGTAACTCTGGAGAAAATCAAAGACGAGACATCAGGAGTAACATACATGGAATGTTTTCGCAAAACTAACTTGCGGAGAACGGGCATCGCAATTGCACCTTATGCTATCCAGTGCTTTTCTGGCATTTACTTCGCTGCCAGCTACTCAACTTACTACTACCAACTCGCGGGTTACAGTACAAGCGAAAGCTACATCTTGCAGATTGTCCAGCAAGTAATATCCCTGATCGGCAATGTGATGTCGTGGTTTCTGGTTGAACGTTTTGGTCGCAGACCTCTGATGTGATACGGGCTATGCTTCCTGACAGTCGACCTGATGCTCACCGGCGGGCTGGCCGTCGTTGGAACTCCTGGTGCCCTCAAAGGTATACTGATCATTTGTACACCCTCTAATTCTTGCTGACAATGTATAGGAACATGCTCTCTCATCCTCATTTACTGCTGGAGCTACAACGTGACCATCGGTGCCGTAGCGTACACCCTACTCTGCGAGACTGCGACATCTCGTCTTCGTGTCAAGACGATCGCAATCGGAATCTTTGTACAGAATGCCATCAACACCATGTGGGCATTTGTAATTCCAAAGATGTTCAACCCAGATCAGGCCAATCTCGGAGCGAAAGTCACGTTCATCTTTGGAGGCCTTTCTCTGTTGTGTTGCGTGTATCTGTGGGTGTATCAACCAGAAACAGCTGGGCGTACATACAAAGAGCTTGATGAGCTATTCGCGAGAAGAATCCCTGGGAGGAAGTTCAAAAGTACCAAAACCGAGGCTGAGATGGAGGGTACCCAAGCGAAGGAGATAGAGATGCAGGAGAAGGCGGAGGTGCACCACAAGGAATGAGAGATCGGTATGGCATCATCGGACGAAAAGAGGCTCACTTGCACAAGCGAGGATTCCCGTCGCAGAGTGACTGCACGTAAAATAGATGGACAGTCGGCCTCAAAAGAAATGCATCGGAGTAATCTACTCCTTGTCATTACTCCATTACATCCCGCGCTACCGAAATTGATATCTTGAACTATCCAAAGACTTCCATCATAAAGTGGTACTCAATATAGCTCTTGTCCTCCCTCGCTCTCCTCGTCAGAATCTGGCATCGATCGGCTAATTCATATCCAATAGGTGGGGCACCACAGAAGAACACGCCCACCTTCCTCTTCTTGATATGTATGCCCTTCTTGCCCATCTCTTTGTACCACTCAAGCATACTCTCATAATGCTCATCCATGATCTTCGCCAGATCCGGTCGTCCAAAGTGCGTCTTGTTCAGCAGACCAGTGAGCGGTGAGGCGGGGTGCTCTTCCGTCCGGTGACATTCGAGCAGGAAGCGGAAGACGTGCGTTGAGAGATTCTTGCGCTTTTGGGTGACGTGTGTGAAGATGTTGACGTCGAGGTGGGGGTGGGGATCGTTCTCATGCTCGCTCGCTGATCTTGAGACCTGGTTTAGGAGGTCGGAGAACCACTGGTGATGATATTAGTATGCGAAATCGGTGAGTTCGGAACTTGACCGAGAACTTACGAGAAGGTAATTCCGATCCTTAACGATCCAGTGGAAGTCCACTCTTCTAAATCGACCCTTCCGATATCCAACTGGACCCTTTTCACTTAACTCCGAATGGGTGTCAGACTGGCCGTGAGTGTGCAGATGCTCATCTCTGGCTTGCATATCGGCCAAAATTCCACTGAATGGAGTGACACCAATTCCGCTCCCCAGAACAATTGCTTGATCGAAGTCGTAAAAACGCTGTGCAGGAGCTCCGAAGGGCCCGTCTACTCCTATCTGGATCTGTGGAGGTCCATCCTTTGCAAAATCTCGGAGTTTCGAGGTCCAGTCCCCATCTGTCTTGATGTGCAATTGCATCTCGTTGCCGATACACGTAGACACTGTGAATGGATGCCACTGAAACCTCGAAATCTTGGGGACTTGAAGAAACACGTATTGCCCCGCCTTGTATGGCCACCAGCGGTAGTTTGGCACCGTGACTGTGATTGCAACAGTGTCGGCGTCGAGAACCTCGATCTTTGCTGGCATGTGAAGAAATCCATTCACGATTCGAGTGCCCCGCTCGACCAGGACGAGAAGAGTTGGGACAGCGAGCCAGTACCCCAGCATAGGATATTGGAGGAGCCCCTTCGTTCCGTGAGCGCAGAGCAAGCCAATTATTGGGAACATGAGAAGACTGAGAAGGATCGGATATCAGTATTTCCATGTCAATAATATTGAAAATCAGAAGATCGAGGTTCGGAGGTTACTTACTGGCCAAGCTGAAATATCTCGTAGCTCTTCTTCCTCACCACAGGCATACTCAATAAAGCCAGGATGTAGAAGAGTCCAAGAGCAGTGATACCACTCCAACCAGGTAAAGTAGCAACAAAGGCCCGGTATGGCTTGGGAACAGCGTCTGGACCAAGGACTGCTGCCACGTCATCTTGCTGGGCTGGTCTACTGCCGTAAAGGAAAGATCTAGAGCCATGGTCAGATGAATGCTCCAGGATATATGGCACAGATCACTTACCCAGTCAAATGTCCGATAGCATGCAAAGAAGCAAAGCTAATGGCCACAATGCTGATGATAATGTGGAAGCTCTGTGACAGATCCCAGTTGATGAATCGCGACAGGTAGTACGACTTCCGAGCGAACGTGGAGATATATCTAGACATAGATAGGATGAGGAAGAATAAGGTGGGATCTATTTCGTCAGCTGCCGAAATCGCGTCGCGGATCGATGCAACTTACACAAAACTCCCGCTGCAGTCTTCGCCATCACTACACCCCATCCAAATGCCTGGAAATTGTCAAATACGGCCAGACACTGGAGACCCGCAAGAGAACTTACATGTCGGTACTGCATCTGGGTTACGTACTTAACGCACTGCCATGTACCGAACGCGATTTGCATGCCCACAACCATGCCAACAAATAATACCTCAGGTCCTCGAACAGACCACCAAGCCCGGACTTTTCTCCCAATACCCATTTCCTTCATGAACTCCTTGTGCTCATCTTCGGCTTTCTTATCGGGTTCCATGGATGGAACCTTCCATCCTCTGACGATGTTCGCGAAGTCATCACGACCGATCTGATTCTTGTCCGTTCCGATCACACTCCTGAGGAACGCGTGGCGACGCTGTTTCTGCGCATCACTTTCATCCTTGTAATGGAGATTATGAGGTTTTGCTTGGGGCGCAATCTCTTTGTGCACTTGATCGAGCTTGAATTCTACCTCGTCATATTCAATGTGACCATTGTTGTTCTTGTCGAGATCGTTGATGAACGCAGTGATTTCCTTTTCTGATAGAAAATGGTCTTCAGCCATTTCTGGGTGAGGCGAGATGAGTGAAAAGATGTCTGAGCTGCCACAACAACATGCGCGGCGACAACATGATCATATATTTATCCCAAGGTGCTGTTGAGGCTGGGACTTGGCTCGGCTACGTAGGCCCAGTCCATTCCAAGCCTCCAAGGCCAAAAGACTTGAACGCAGAGTGCATATTATCTTGGCCTATCATCAGCTCACAATTGACCGGTAGTTTGAGATGGTGTTGAACCACAAGTCTAGCTCTGCGGTAGTTGTTCGTCCTAAGAACAAAGTTCAAACCAGAAGAATCTCCCCACGTTATCTTCAAAGACTCTTGAGCGTCATTCACACGTGCCTAAACTGAAGCCAAGACCCTTCGTAAATCTAGACTCTCGGCCAAGGACACAAGACATTGTGTACTACAAAAAGAGATTGATGCCGACCTTTTCCAAGTACACTCTATGTGCAGTCCATTGTTGCCACGTAGTTTCGAAGTACTTGGTATTGTGAGGATAATCGCAGATCACTTTGCTTTTTGTTTTCACACCTGGTAACCGTTCAACGAATAAGAAGGTTACGTTTGGTATCACAAATTAATCCTTGGGAAACTCGTAGACCCCGGAGGTGTACTAAGAACAGAGCTTTCATGTCATCTGAGCCTACCTTGAAGATAGAATGCCATTCTGAGCGCAAAGCAACTGTGAGTGCTGAAACAATTCCCAGGACTCCCTGAGCCGTTGATCTAACAACAAACTCTCCCACTATTTCACGTTGCGAACATCAAGTACGATCATCCTGTTTATTTCTATCTTGTACTAAATTCTGGAGTACAGCCTGCCAAAGCCAAAGGGAGACAAGGAGGGATGCTTATCTGAATGTCTCGATTGTGTTTTGTTGATTGCTGATAGCTTTTGGCAGTTGTGCAGCTGGCCTGTAAGCGGAGGCCTTCTGCCCACGCTGTCGTGTCACTGCCCAATAGCATCGATTGTTGAGACATCAGGCTGCACTCAGTTCTGTGGCGTCCCGGATTCAGCAGGCCCGTATCACGGACGACGACGAGGCTCTGGATGATAGGCGCAAGAGAAAGTAAGAATAGAAGACTTGCCAGTCTGCCCTTATCTCGAAAGCATATCTCTTTCTTCCTCTATTCACTTCCAATTTCGTTTTCTGGCTTTGGTTGTCGCCACTCACCAAACAAAACATCGTCTGAAGTGCGGACTCCGGGACGATCTGTTGCAGCCGGTGATCGAGCCAAGCGGTAACATTGAGACAACCGTGTTGTTCATTGTTCGACTTTCAGACTATTGTTAGCCACGATGGAACGAAGTCTCTGACCTTGCTCGACCTTGCTCTTGTTACAGTAGTTACAGTTGTGCTGAGGAGTTCATTCTTGGCCGTGCTAGCCTTGTTTGGGCGAGCTATTACAAGCTCGAGCTCGCTTCCAGAATATTTCCTCTCCTGGGTCCCTGGCTATCCAACCCAGCGTTACGATTCAGACCGAGGACGACATTTATCAAGGCCATCCTCGCCCACCGGAGATCAATTCTTCAGTGCAACTTCATCTCCATCTTCAATTCGATTCAACACCTCCTCTTCGGACGTCTTCCGTGTCTTCGGTATTGGCATCTCTTCGTGTCACGGGTGGAAAGCCGCCGTTTGCACGCTACAAACTCTCGGTCGGTCACCGACTCACGTCAAAGACCGACACCTTTAAGAGTCACATCCAATCACTCCGAGACCCTGTCGATCTCAAGGAGGAATGCCTTCAGCCGTGCTCCACGAGCGCAAAGCTGGTGCTGTCCACATTTCTCCCAGTAAGTGTCCACAAAAGACCCAGAACTATTTTACCTCTTTGCAGATAAAACCCCATCAAAAGATCCACTGTTGACTTACTCATGTGCAGCTAAAACGGCCCAACACTCGGAAGTTGCAAGGCTTGCCATGGTCAATCGCGTCGCAACCATGGCGGCGAATCCTCCCCTCGAGAATATTACCAACAACATCACTCTTCCAAGACCTGCTCATACTCCAGAATCTCTTCTCGCCCCTCCTCCAGCAATCTCTGCCTTGGGACGCGCTTTGCAGAACCTCAACATGCAGAGCCCTACTTCGCAGAACGGATCCTCCCCCTCATTCACCCCAGATGCCAGCAACCCCTCCACGGCTCCCGGAAGCCCAAGATTGTAAGTCATCAATTGCTTTCTTATCCATGATCTTGGGCTGCAATCTGCAGACCAACTTGTGGCTGCTCTCGAAAGGTGTTGGGTTTGCCTCTATGGAGTAGCCCACTCCCGAAAGAGTCACACCAAAGTTTTTTGTGAACTTGCCATTGAAGAAGAGCCTTGCTAATTTACAGATAGACCTCCAGTCCGACAGAATTCGGGCACTGCGACTCCAAGAATCAGACCACCAGCGACGACCTTGAACATTCCTGGCATGACCCGTTCTCGAGTCTCGCCAGATGGAAAAATCGCACAAAGGGACGTAGGCGCAAAGTTAGTCGTTGTGATGGTTGGATTGCCTGCCAGAGGAAAGTCCTACATTACAAAAAAGATCCAGCGATACCTGTCCTGGCAGCAACATGAGTGCAGAATTTTCAACGTTGGCTCTCGAAGACGAACAGCCGCCGGTAACGGACCTCAATCGCCCCCACAATCACCTCCTCGTTCACCAAAGGTTACGAGAACTTTGCGAACAGGATCCCTTGCTGGAATGGTTGATGGTCCAACACAAGCTGCCCATATTCTTTTGAATGGCGTTTATCCAAAGGAAGAAGACCCAAATGAATTGGCCAAACTCCCGAGTGCCGACACAATGGAGCAGTCTGCACAATTTTTTGATCCCAAGAATGAGAAGGCATCACAAATCAGAGAACAAGTTGCTTTGTCAACATTGGATGAACTGCTTGACTTTCTCCTGAACCAAGGCGGTTCCGTTGGCATTTTGGATGCTACAAACAGCACGATCGAGCGCAGACAAGTTTTATTCAAGGCTATCAAAGATAGGGAGCCAAAATTAGGCATTCTGTTCATTGAAAGTGTCTGCGAAGACGAAAAGGTAAATCACTTTTCATTTTGGTTTATGACCTAGCAGCTAACAATTTGCAGCTGCTCGAAGCAAACATGCATCTGAAGCTCAAGGGGCCAGACTACAAAGACAAGGACCCTGAAAGCTCACTCGCTGATTTCAGAAAGCGTGTTGCGGCCTACGAGAGCGCATATGTGCCCCTCGGAAAATACGAGGAGGACAATAACATGCAATACATCAAGATGATTGATGTTGGTCGCAAGGTCGTCCATTATCGCCTTCAAGGCTTCCTTGCTGGTGGAATTGCATCATATCTTTCCACCTTCAACCTCTCACCAAGACAGATCTGGATCACTCGGCATGGTCAGTCTCAGGACAACCTCGCTGGAAAGATCGGCGGAGACTCAGAACTCACCGAAGCCGGCCACAACTACGCAACTGTTCTGTACAACTTTGTATCAAATAAACGTGCCGAATGGGAGATTGATCAGAAGCAGAGAGCTCTGACCGAGGCTGCTCTCCCAATGCAAGCGGGTGACCAGACACCCCCATATCCTGACATCCTCGGAGAGCTTGAAGAGAAGAATTTCTGTGTGTGGACCTCCATGCTACAACGCAGCATACAAACTGCAGAGTGCTTTCAAGATGACGACAATTACGACGTCAAAAACTGGGAGATGCTCAAAGAACTCGATGCCGGTACGTTCGAGGGCATGACTTACGAAGACATCGAGAAGAAATTCCCCGAGCAGTATGCGAAGCGAAGAGCCGACAAGCTCAGCTACATCTATCCAGGTGTCGGCGGAGAAGGCTATCTGCAAGTCATCAGCAGACTTCGGGACATGGTCCGTGAAATTGAGCGGATCAAGGATCACGTCCTCATCATCGGCCATCGTTCGGTGTGCAGAGTCCTGATGGCATACTTCATGGACCTTACGCGAGATGATATCGCCGACTTGGACGTACCACTTGGTATGCTCTTCGCTATTGAGCCAAAGCCATATGGTATCGAATTCCACGCTTACAAATACAATTCGGACGAATACACATTCGACGAACTTCCTGATTACAAGCCACAGAAGGCCATTGGTCATACCAACTAGCAGCCTTTTTCTATGTCTTTATTTTGTTTTTCTTTCGATTTTGGGGGACAAGGTTCATCGGCGCTGAGGATCGAATTGTACGGTCTACATGGCAATGAGCACAGGCGTCCCGGATATTATTTGCTTCGCATAGCGTCACTACATACGGGAGCATACGAGGAGTCAGGTTTGGCAGTTGGACGAGATACGATATGTAAGAATACTGTGAGATATGAGATGTGGACTTTGGTGGATCAAGGTTGAATGAACAGAGGCAATGAGATGGCATAGCTTTGGAGTCGGGTTTGTTAGATGATTTTGCTTCGATTGTTTGCTCGCGCTTATACCCAAGAGCGTGGCGAGCGATCTGAACGGCTGCTAAGAAATGGTTGCTGTATATGAAAGAAGGCTGTACTTAATAATACTGGCTGTCGGAGGCCGCAATCTCCAAGGACAATAAAATGACATGAAAAGCATGTATCTTGCGCTACCTACTTGTGCCTTTTGACATATCCTGGCACTAGGCTTGAGGCCCGCACCTAATCTTGATGGCAACTTTGCATTATTGATAGGTTTGAGATCATGTTTAGTATGGTTTGCGAGTCGAATTGTGTAATGTTTGTACGAGGAGAGCAGATGATCAATGGACGCCTCGGTCCGCAGACCAGCATCTGTTTTCGGCGCTTTCGCTTCCAACGCCAGGAGCAACGACATCCGAACCTTCATGGATTGCGACCGGAATTGAACCCATCCTGATTCCATCCACTGAGCAAACTAACGACGACGAAGTCCCTGTCGATGGACCTGCTCCCCTGGGCCTTGGGTAATCTCTACCTATCAACCTGACTATCGCGACAGCACCAACGTCCAAGTCTCGTATTTCCCTTCAGCCTTGTAAGTTTCAGCCCCGCCAACCCGCAGCATAACAGACGTCTTTATTGTTTGCTTCGAGCACTGCAATTTCTTTACCCAGTTTGCTTGTTCCCAGCTCGTCTCAGCTAACTCGTTTCTGCCTTTCTCAAAGGCTCTTTCAACTCGAACCTGTCCACATAAAGCCGCCCCTCGACTTGTCTTTCTCCGTTCTCAGCCTCGCAGCTTCTGCACCACGTCCCTCATCCTCGGGACCCCTCTCTACGAATACCGAAAGCTCCATAAACTACGAGAGTACAGGCTGGAAATCATGTCTTCTGGTTCGAAGAAGCGTAAGCTTGGGGAGGACGTATCGAAGTTCTATGCTGTGCGCACTGGTAGGACGCCTGGTGTATACATGACCTGGAAGGAATGCCAGGACCACACTGCAGGATTCGGGGGCGCTGTGTGTATGTACACCTCTTCCCTGAACTCTGAATTTGGGAAGACCCCATACTGATTTGATTATGACAGACAAGTCCTTCCTGACAAAACAAGAAGCGGACGATTTCGTGGCTGGGAAGAGCAAGTCGAAGCCTGGACAGGAGAAGTTCTATGCTGTGGCTGTGGGCCACAAACCTGGTGTCTATACCGAATGGCCGGAGGCGCAGATGCAGATTAATGGTGCGGAGAAGCCGAAGTATAAGAAGTTTGAGACGAGGAAAGAGGCGGAGGAGTTTGTGAAGAGTGGTGGGAAGATGCCTACGAAGGCGGCCGCTGCGAATGGTACAAAGACGACCAGGGCAAAAAAATCTGAGAAGGATGACGAGGAGTTAGAGGTGGAAGAAGATGAGGACGAGCCGTCTGCGAAGAGGTCTAAGACAAGTGCCGGCGCGGAAAAGAAGTCAAAGTGGTTGAGCATCTATACGGATGGAAGTGCGTTGGGCAACGGGAAGGCGGGTGCGGTCGCTGGAGTTGGAGTCTTCTTTGGAGTCGGTGACAAACGGTAGGTCTATTTGTTCATTCTCTACATTGCTCTACGTACTCACAAACTCCCAGCAATCTCTCCGAAGCTCTCGATGGCCCAGTACAAACCAACAACCGGGCAGAGCTCACTGGTATCCAGCGCGCTCTCGAGATTGCCCCAAAAGAGAAACACGTCGAGATCATCACGGACAGTAACTACTCAATCAATTGTGTATCTGTCTGGTATGCAAACTGGAAGAAGAGGAATTGGGTCACCTCTGGCGGGAAGGTAGTTGAGAACCAGGATCTGATTAAAGCAGTCAGAGCTTTGATCGAAGAGCGTGAGGCGTTAGGTGCTGAGACTAAGTTTACTTGGATCAAAGGCCACAATGAAGATCCTGGAAATACCGCTGCTGATAGACTCGCTGTTGCAGGAGCGCAGTCCAGTCGTTAGTATGTGTGATCTTGTGGAACTATGACTGGCTATTACGATGGATCAGGAGCTGAGGGCTACTGAGCTGGGTGTGGACGATATGGGTATGATGAAAATAGTTTCTCTACTTTGGCTCCTCAGGTCTGATTCGGGATTATGGCAGCGAATGGGATGGCGCTGAAATGAGGGAAGAGCTGTATGAATAATGGGAATTATTGCGGTATGGAATTCTTATTTGTGTTTTGGGAGGCATTCAATACCCAGCGTCAGAAGGACGAGTTTTTTTTTGGCTTGCTCTTCTCTACAGTATGTTGGCATCAGCAGATAGATTTAGATCGATTCTTGCGGCTTGTTGCTATGGATTGATGGGATGTATCTTCACTTGCTACACTTGATTCTGAGGAACCATTGCTGTGAGCTCTGTACGGTAAGCCGGCTTCACAACCGAGATTCAGCGATCTCTGGGCTTCCTGGCTCGTCCCTGTTGTAAAATGCTCACTTTGTTGCATTGTCAACAGAGGAAATCAGGTATGGAATGGCTTGAATGTCGAATTCGAGTTTTGACGATTGCATAGTGCCCGTTGTTACCGCAGCTTTAGGACAATCAAACAGAACCAAAGCAGAACTGTCATATTCTTCATCACGACGACTTGAAATGTATCTCATTGCTTGCTTCTTGGGAGACTCGAAATCCTAGCGAGTCATGTAGCTCCAGGGGTCCACGAGGATGACGCCCACCGCCTCCTTCCGCTGTAGAAGTGGGGCAGAAGATAACAAAACATGAGAGCGGGATTTTCTTCTGATGCATTCTGTTCTTTCCTGTAGGACTTGTACAACACGCCAACAGTCACTGTACTCGACCCTCCTAGCTACATAGCACAGCATATCAGTAAATATAAACACCTTCGTACCTTCTCTCCCGAACAAAAGAGTACAAAGTGGCGGTTTTCACCCCGTACTTGAACGACTCGAAACGACAAATCTCCAATGATTCAATAACATTTGTGGAATACCCTCCGTACGTAGACTCGCTGCTAGATCTGAAGAGTAGCGAGGACGACTCGGGAGTTAGTTGACAGGATAATTGGATCCAAGAATACACTTGACGCTGGAGACTGGATACCGTTGGATAGATAAGTCTCGGCGAAGATTGGCATACATTGGCAACGAAGCTTGGTGTTTCTAGGCGATCGAGTCAGATTAATAAGATTGGAGGGAAGAGGAGCCATGCCTACGCTTGCGATTACGAACTTCAATGTTGTGTGTTCGGTGCTGGGCGGGTTCATTACGCTGTTCGGGCTGGTGAGCTATTTGTTCAAGGAGAAGTTTTATCTCTCAGAAGCGCGTAGGTGCTCTCATTTTCTTGGCATTCAGATTGAAATTGGACCCTTTTGTTTGTTGATTGCGGGACTCGACATTGAATGACAATTATGATCCATTTTTATTTTGCATTTGCTAACGATAAATAAAAAGTGATCTCTCTCCTCGCCGGCGTCACATTCTCTCCTCATGCTACGAACTTTGTCAAACCTCTTGAATACGCTGGCTCGCAAGAAAACCTCAATACAATAACTTTGTATTTCAGCCGTTTGGTCCTCGGCGTACAGCTCGTTCTTGCAGGCGTTCAGCTTCCCAGTCGCTATCTGCAAAAAGAATGGAAGGCTCTCGCTCTCCTCCTCGGTCCAATCATGACCTGCATGTGGATTGCTAGCAGTCTCATCATCTATGCCATGGTGCCTCATCTACCATACGTCCATGCTCTCGCTGTCGCAGCGTGTGTAACGCCCACGGATCCTGTCCTGTCAAATTCCATCGTTAAAGGAAAGTTTGCAGACAAGAATGTTCCCAAGGATTTGCAGAAGATTATTGTTGCGGAGTCAGGTGCGAATGATGGATTGGGATATCCATTCTTGTTCGTGGCGTTGTATTTTGTCAAATATACGGGTCATGGAGGTCTAGGTCAGGTATGTCTTTAATTTCTGGGAGCGATGGAGCGCTTCGCTGACGTTCAAAAGGAAGGAGGAGCTGGCAAAGCTTTGGGAATGTGGTTTGGAGAGACGTGGGGGTACACGATCCTCTTGTCTCTGGTGTATGGAGCGGCCGTCGGCTGGATTGCCAAAGAGCTACTGCATTGGGCTGAGGAGAAGAAATTTGTGGATCGGGAGAGCTTCTTGGTGTTTGCAATCACGCTTGCATTGTTTATTGTTGGCACTTGTGGTAAGTCGCCGCCTAAGGGCATTTTTGCTGAACTCAAAAATGTCTAATTCCAAATAGGTATGATAGGATCTGATGATGTCCTTGCTTGCTTCATTGCTGGGAACACCTTTACTTGGGACGATTGGTTTCGTCTCGAGACATTGGACGATTCCCTGCAGCCGACCATCGATATGCTACTCAACTTATCAATCTTCATCTGGTTTGGAGCCATCTGTCCATGGCATTCGTTTGTTAGTAACGATATCATTCCGATCTATCGATTGATATTTCTGGGGGTCTTAATTTTGCTTTTGCGGTCAGTATCAGCAATCTGTGCGCATGGTAGACTTCGCTTACATTTCCCATCTAGACGTTTGCCGATTGTTTTCGCCATGCACAAATTCATCCACCAGATTGAGGAAAAGAGACAAGCGATCTTCGTCGGATTCTTTGGTCCTATTGGCGTGTCCGCTATCTTTTATCTGTACATTAGTCTTGAGTTTCTGGAAACTATTACCGTGGATGGTGAACAGAGGGAGGATGCCAAACGATTGGGAGACACCATCATGATCGTGGTCTGGTTTCTGGCCATATGCAGTATCGTAAGTCCACACTTCCTGAAACAGGAATGCCTTGACCGGAATGCCGGTAACTTGGAATGATGCTAAAAGCAATTCTAGGTTGTCCATGGGTTGTCCATTCCTCTCGGGAAACTCGGCTTCTTCCTTCCACGAACTCTTTCACGAGCTTTCTCCCAGAACAATGATGAACCTGGTTCTTTCGCTATCAGCAACTATAGCAGATCATCGTCAATTGCTGGCGTCTTGAGACAGCGTCGTAAGAAGCCATCTGGAGCGTCAACTCCGAACGGACCTGCCTCCGCCTCCGCGTCAATGCCCGACAGGCCAGTTTTCAGGATTGGAGGAAGAGCCATTGCAGATGGAGGTCGTGAAAGTGCGAATGGAAAAGGAGACTCTGGTCCTTCTGTCAGTGGTGGTTCTGGAGAGCGTGACGGACGACCAAGTACGCCACCTGCTGTTGCATTGGAGCGGACAATTCGTTTTCCAGATGATGAAGAGAGAATTCAAATTGCAAAGTGAAAGGGGGAAAGGATGAACAAGGAGAGGAGAGTATAGGATATCAAGAGGACTGCGAGATACAGCTTTGTACCTTGTATTGCTGTGGGCTGACTTCGCCATGATACAACGACTTGTGGAAGTATCTCGGTACATTACCGAGACTGATCGATTGATCACAATCCAGTAAGAGGAGGGTGCTTGAAGCAGAGAGGTACATAGGTACATATATACATAGATTTATCTCACTCCACGAAGCACAGGAAACAAGTGATATGACAGGACAGGAGGAATTCGGACAAATCCAACAGACGCCGTATAATCCCTCCTCCTGCATCCCCAACACACGCATCTACCTTGTCATCCTGCACACCTGCATGCATGCAAATGCACGCAGGAGCTCGGGTAAGGGAAGAGGAGATAAAGATATCTTCCGCTATCAACTTATCAGCTCAGCGCCATGCGTCTGTCTGTATGCATGACAGCCGTTGTGATAATATGATGTGGTATGGCGTGGTAGGACCTAGGATATCATTGGTATGCACAGCTCTTGAATAGACGCCATACTTTGTATACCCGGTTCGGTCAATCTGCCTTGCTGCGATTGCGGAGGTGTCCCGTGTTTGGAAAGAGTGGTAAGCTCACGCTCGCCACACTTGCCTATTGTGCTGGATGAGATGGATGTTGAGGCGAATTTGCTTATCCTTGCGATCTTGGCTTCGGATGGGATGGCTTCTGCAGCCGGGAGGGTCATGGAGAGTTGATGGATGCGGCATGTTCTGCTACTCCATCGATGGATGATGACTTGCATGATTGGCGTGGAGGAGAGTGGGAAGGAGTAGCTTCTGATGTTAGGGATACTAATTGCTGATTGATGAAAAGCTAAAGAGCTTGGAAATATTAGGTTGGTTGATTGGATTACAGAATTTGGGTCTCAAATTGTGAGTTTTGAATTAGATTATCTTGATAAGAAGCTGTAGTACTAGGTCGAAATAAAGACGGTGATAGGTAGTTGGAAGTTCTTGGAGCTGCGAGAAGAGGCAGTGTAACCACTTTCGGTTGAAGCATTACCCCGAGCTGGAGCAATGGCTCGCTACAATACTCAATAACCACAGCTTTCAATAGCCGTCTGGATTTCATGCCGAACTTTGGCAGTTATCAAAGAGCAGACTCCGTCAAAAGCCTATTGAAAATCTACGTGGACTCCTCCTCGCATTAAGACGTGGAGGCTGAAGGTTTTGCCGTTTTCTCCATCCGAATGGGCGTGGGACAAGTAGATAAATTTCGAGTAATAGACAGTAGAATTTGTAAATGTTCTAGCCACAATTTAAGGCTTTTACCTCTTTCGAAGGTGTGAGCTTTGGCTTCCTGAATTTCGATCCGCACCTCTTAGGGTGGAGTGATACGTAATTAGCTGGTGGTGTTGCATAAGGATGGCATGGCACCAGCCTTTTCGCGTCGATAAATTCTCCGTTTGGGAAAGCCTAGCCGTTTGGCTCGAGATATCTTATCCTTATTATGCATGTCAGTGTTGGTAGGGCCCATGAAGGACCGAATGGGAAGGCGAGGTTGGTATGCACAGATAAGAAGATGAAGAAGAGGGGATGTATGTGGATGTGGATGATGCGGGTTGAGACGGATACGGGGTCTCCAAAACCGTTGTATGGACTCTGGAGGAGCGAATTGGTGTTGTCAGTAATCTGTTGCTAATTCAATCGAGCATAATTCTGCAGCTAGACCCAATTACCTGCAAAGCGATTGTCTGATACGGAAAACTGACGTCTTGAGGAGGAGTTCGGAAGAGTAATCTGGAGATAGGTGCATGCAGTAGCGGCTCCTCTATCTGCACGTTTGGGGAGCAGCGAGGCGACTTCGTAATCCGTGTGGTGGCCACAGAGCAAGCTGTGGCTTGAGAGCAGCACCTGGTGGGTTCGAGGGTGCGAACTACTGCAGTTCTATTGTGCCCTACTGCCAGGCAGGAGGGAAAATTAGACCTGAGCCGTCTTGGAACCGCCGTTCGATGGGTGCTCGGCCTTGTTTGTGTTCGCTTCGTTTCTGGTGTTGCCTGAGGGGTTGAGGATGGGCAAAACGGCGAGGATTCCCGCGTGGCTGGATGCTAAGATCTTGAGGGTTCTTGGGGTGACCAACCATCTTGATATCTTGGCGTTACAACCACCAGGAGCTGGCCAATGTGGAGGGGTTTTGAGGAGATGGGGGGATGGGTGATCGGCACATTCAGGGACGGTGGTGCAAAGTGATATCGATGTCGGAGTTGGAAGCGAAAAACAGTAACAGGGAAATCTCATAACCATCTCGATCTGGAAAAGAATGCTCGCAGTAACACAGAATGATGACACAGTAGTAATGAAAATCATTCAATTGATGTGTGCGCGTCGGGACTTTTCGTGGGATAAGGGGAATTGGCAATGGAAGGGCTTGGACAGCTGGTGAGAAAGGGACATCCTGTCTCTCTTGTCCTGCGTCAACCCTTGGAGCATGGCAAGTGGCAGCCAGAAGGTGGGCTTCGAAATCCATGCTATCCCCATCCATGCGTTTGCATTACGGCGTGGTGTATGAGCGGCGGTAATAGAAGGAGTTCGGGGAAGAGAGGAGGAGGAATGACCATCTCACACGTCGATATGACCCTTCTCATTGAATGGAGAGGTTCGACTCTGGTGGTTGAGGTGGGGTTGGCGAGTATGGACAAATTACAATGTTAGACCTTGACTTACCGTATACTACAACAACTCTATGTACTTTACAATATACCTTTAAAGTCATAGTAGCAATTTGGTTCTTTTATTTTTCCACCAAAGCCAGATAGTCAGTACCCTCACGATTTCTTGACTTCTCGAGCCCTTCCTTCTCCTCCCGCCCTCGACTGATCCACGTCCGCCCGCACTACCAACATCCCTCGAGCCAATCAGAGCCTTCATATCACAGTACAGAGGTCCACAACAAATTGCTGGACTCGCACTGCACTGCGCTTGCACCTCTCAGCCTGCTACGAGTGCGAACTCCACACTTCGTGACCGACAAACTCGACCTCGTGAGGAGACTTGAGTTGTAGCCTCAGGGTCAAGCAGACCATTGCTGGCAAACACAATCGACAGGAGAGGCATCCTCAACAATTCGACAGGCCAGATCTCTCGCACCCTGTCCTCGTCATCACTCGACACAAATTCCGCCAGACAGCGGTGACGCCTGGAATACGCCTCCCAACCTTCTTCCTCGACTGAAAGAACAGAAATCCCAGCATGCGTACGTGAAGGAAGGAGTACAAGACAAGTGATTGCCTACATATCGCGTCACTAGACTTAGCTTCCAGAGGAGGAGAAACAATTCGCAAGATCAACACAGGAAGTCAATTTTCGCGGCGGTGCATCTGGAAGGCGATTTCTCCCCGACCTGCCAGGACGACTTCGACCTGCGCATCCAAAAAGGGTCATGCCGACGACGACAGAGCCTGTCTACTCTGCGAGTTCACCCCCCTTCATCTTCGATTCGGACATGTCAGGACGACTCGACGCGGACCCCGACTTCGAGTTCTTCGATTCCAACCTCGAGGGTGTTAGCAGCCCTGGCTTCTTCCTAGCGGAAGACCTAGCGACAGACAATTCACAGTACCTCACGAATTTCGGTACTCCCAATCCCGCGAACCAGAAGAGCCCTCTACCTGATCACAGCTCTTTGCTGGACACGAGGGTGCCACAGTCGCTTTCTGCGCCTTCGACTGCATCTCCCGCGGGCTCATACCAAGACTCATCCTCAGAATCATCTGGATACAAGCGCAAATCTAGCTCCGACTCTTCGCGGTCAGCGCTGACTTCAGCCGACATTATGATGGCCGATACAGATATGGGGGATTGGAAGGTGGAAGATTCTCTGCTTTCAAATGATTCCTCAAATTATGGCGGATTCGAAGGAACCATCAACCCTGCGGATATGAGCAACTTCGAATTCAGCGACAAAACTATGGAGAACGATTTCGATTTTGAGAGCGCTGCGAGCAGCCCAAGCCCGTTTGGAATAGGACCGGTCGACTCTCCAGAAATGCCAATTATCAAACAGGATACGCCAAGAAGACATTCTCCTTTGATCAAATCGAAATATATGCACCATGATAAAAGAAACTCAGTAAGTTCTGGCCGGCAGAAAATCAATTGGATTTGCTAACAATTCTGCAGCAACATTCGGTTACCCAGTCCATGAACGGTCTGACAACTGCAGGTTCCAGGGAAGCTTCCCCGCTTTCCGCAATGGTTACGAGCCAGGAGTCTTCACCCTCAGCCTTCTTCAATAATTCGCCTTCTCCAGGCAATACTGTTGATTTTATGAATACACAAATGCTGGGGGGACCGGTGCAGAATCCGGGCTGGGCCGCAGGCTTCGGGGGCTATCAGAACAATGGTCTACCCGCGTTGCAACAGGGACTCAATCCACAACAGATGCCACCGCGAATGGCTCCGCAACCACCTTTCGCCCATATGGGTCCTCCATTCAAGCCTGTTATGACCCTTCATCCTACCCCCTTGAAATCTCGTGTAGAGACCCAAATCCCCATCAAGATGACCCTGTTTCCCATGCCACCTGGTATTACCAAACTTCACCTACCAACCCATACAATCTCGAAGCCGAAGCTACTCGCGAAACCGACTCCTGCTCGGTCGCCAGATACATTAGAGCTGTACACATCCCTGGTCTGTACAAGTGCAATGCAGAATCCAGAGGCTAGACGGCGCGCTTTCGAGCGAGCAGCTTCTGGAGAGCTTCCTTCGACGGAGGAAGCCTCTCCAGGCGAGAGCGGATCCGACGAAGATGACGAGAACAAGCCTTTGAATGGTGGAGACGTCAAAATCTGCGTAGGGTGTATAACGAGAGAAAGAAAACGTGCTGCCCGTAAGAAAGTCAAGAAGGTCGAAGAAGAGGAATCATGGCACAAAGATGAGGCGAAGCGAGTGATTGTCTTCAATACCCATGAAGTCAAGGAGTGGCAAGCACCTACGAGCCAGCCTCCTTCTGAAGCTACTGGTGATCGACCAGAACCTTTCGTTCCTGATGGTGCGATGCAAGTGGACGCACCCATGCGTATTGCTTGCTATTGCCGGCATCAGAACGAGAAGCTTGGTTTCCAGGTTATCTTCACTATCAAAGATTACCAGGATCGTCTAATTGCACAGGAGATAACTTCTTCAATTATGATCACGGACGACCACAAAACACACAACATGCCAACACTTACTACGCAGACATCGAATGGCTCGGAAGGCCAGATGTTCTCAGGACCTGGAGCTTTCCCAGCCGAGCCTACCTTTGACATGGCCTCAGTCCCTCCTGCCAATCTTGGGGCCTTCCGTGTGTCTCACTCAACATCAGATTTGCAAGGAATGCAGAATCAAGGCATGCCAAATTTCAATATGCAGTTTTCTCAGCCACCTAGCGCCACCACATCTTCTCTCGTCTCTCAAGCAACTTCGATGACTGCCACACCCCGTAATTTGTCTCGACAGACATCACCATCTGCTTCAGCAGGTCCAACATCCAAGAAGAGAAAGGCGAGTGGATCGAGCAAAGTGCCCAGTGGGCTGGCTATGACCAGGCTTGAAACTGGAGACATGGCTATCTCCCAGGGACCCCCAACTGGCGCTTTAAGTGCGAATCACTCCTCCGCGGCATCGCCTTTCACGCCAAATCTAGCTGCATTCTCCATCCCGGACCCGCAATACAACCCGGCAGCTTCGACTATCCCTAACATCCCCCAGCAATACAACACTGGCCCTCCAACTCCGAACAGCAACGACCAGGTCTTCTTCTCCAATAACAACAGATCCCAATCTATGGAGAATCTGGCTATGCATCAGCTCTATTCTGCTCCTGCTTCAGCTCATCCTAGTAGAGTTCCTAGTCCAAATGGCATGAGGAACAATGTGCAGGCCTATCAGCAACAAGCGCAAATTGCGCAAGCTGTTGCCAATGGACTTTATGGCCTTCCACTAAACCTCAATCCTCATAGACAACCTACTATCCACAAGATGATTCCCAATGAAGGTCCTAAGGCTGGAGGTATCGAAGTCACTTGCCTGGGTAGTGGTTTTTGCCAAGGTCTGGAAGTAATGTTCGGAGACTCCAAGGCTACGACGACAACTTATTGGGGAGAAACATCTTTGGTCTGCCTGCTCCCACCTTCGGCGTTTGCTGGAACAGTTGCAGTCACTTTCAAGCATCAGCACCAGCAGCAGCAGATGCAACCTTATCCTTCACCGCCAGTGCCAAAGAGTCAAACATTCTTCAAGTACGTGGATGATGATGAGCAACAGATTATTCGGACCGCGCTATCCGTTCTTGGACACAAGATGACCGGCAAAATGGAAGATGTCCGCGATCTCGCGAGAAGAATTGTGGGAGATGGACCTTCTTCATGGGGAGCATCAGCAGGGCCATCGCCAACTGGTGGGAATCACAATCAGAACGTCAATGGTTTCAACATGGCTGCATTCGGTGTTGATGTCGAAGCCACATTGCTGAAGTGCTTGGATCTGATCGATCTCGATGATAGCCCAAGACAAGCACGTCTCAACATGAGACGAGCATCCGGACAAACCATGCTTCACTTGGCTTGCTCTATGGGCCTGCATCGATTCGTTGCTGCTTTACTGGCTCGTGGTGCTAACCCTGAGCCACGAGACAAGGGAGGCTTCACTCCAATGCATTTTGCTGCTCTTCACAACCACCCACAGATTGTAAGGAGGCTGATGTTAAGTGGTGCCGATCCTACTATTCGAAGTCTTCAAGGCTATACCCCATCAGACATGGCAACCTCTGAAGAGGTTCTTCGTGCTGCTCGTCGTATTGAGCATCACACCAGGACGCGCAGTGGCTCTTCGTTGAGAAGCAGGACCAGCAGCGCGACATCGCTTAGATCTGTTTGGGAGCCTTCTTCGCCACCTGCACAAGTCGATTTGGGCGAGGACAGTGATGAAGATGATGACAACGAATATGAGGACGAGGACGCAGATGCAGCCCATGATGGAGCATTCTGGATGAAATCACGACGACCCAGCGCCCAGAAGCCTTCCATGCACGAAGTACCAACGGTAAATGATCCAGTTCTGGAATTACCAGGGGTCGTACCAGGAGGACTGGCATCACCTACCGCAGCCATGGCTGCATTCCGCGATCACATTGCCGCTCAAGTCCAGCAATTCCAACAGACGATGCATCTTAACCTTCCAAATCTGCCTCAGATGCCTCGATTTGACATGATGAACCTTCCTGGCAACGCCTACCTGCAGACTACTCCAATGGTTCGCAGGATTAGTAACCTCGTAGGCACCAACACGAACCGTCCAGACAGTTCGGACAGTCCGAAAGAGCAAGATTACAGATGGTGGGATCTGTTCTCCGGTACTGTCCCTGCTGCACCGCCTGCTTACGAAGATATCTTTCCTCAAGAAGAGGTCGACAGGAAACACGCACTGGCAATTCAAGCAGCAGCCGACACCGTAGCTGATAACAAATGTGCTGAGTTGTACGACCAAGCTGAGAGTTCAACAATGGCAGAGAGCCGAACGGAGAAGCTGGAAATTGTCCGCATTGGTCAGAAGAACATTGTTACTCGGGAACAGCAAGATCAATTACGTGCTAAGCACGCAGAAAAGGTCAAGAGGCTTAGCCGAGACAGGAACCTCTTCTTCATTTGGGTATGTTTTTTTGTCAATCTCTTTATCATAACGATTCTAACAAGAACACAGATACCGACGCTCGTTTTCATCGTTCTCGCTATGCTGTATAACCGCGTTCCTCAAGTCTGGAGTGGCGCCTCACATTTCATCGAATCGTTACGCAATCGTCAGAACGTACCACAAGGGCGCATCGTCCAAGAATTATGATGAGACCAACTCTCACACTCATCTCTTGTTTTCTCGAGCATGAATTGGAGTAATCTTCAACCACAGGTATCACAGTACTACCTACCGTACTCACACTTTCCATTATGGGAAATTTGAAGCCCAATCCTTTGATAAGGAACAAGATGGAGCTTAATGACAGACCGACCAGGACCTACATCACGAATTTCATTACTGTTGTCTACCTAGCATTGCTTCTCTTCGCTTCTTCGCTGGCGCTTGCTTGCTTGCCTGCCTGCTTGCCGGTCGTCCCTGGCTAGGGGCCGCGATTGGATTAAGAATTGCCTTTTGTTATCTCGGGCTGGTTACTTCTTCACTACTTGCTCAGGTCGGGCATTATTTGTTGGGATGGTTTGATGGAGCGTTGCCGGGAAGGAAGGAAGGATGGATGAAACTTGGGAAGGATGGAGTGAAAAGACTGGTTTTGCTTACCTCTTCTTCTGATTTGATTCCTGTTTGGAATGGGTGATTTGCCTTGGTGGTATTGTGGAGCCAGCGATTTGATATGGTGACGAACCTTGTGGAGCGCCGGGTGGGGATTTGTTGGAGATTTCGAGATGTCGATATCTCATGTACAGCGAGTATTTATAGGGATATTGTGGGCTTGGCTTTAGCGACCTGTAGAGCTGGACAGCTAGCTGCAGACGAATGAATGGAATTGTGTAATCTAGACTTCAACGGTGTGCCCTCTTCGTGGACGCGTCCGTCTGACGTTGACACTTGCGTACCTGTGTACCTCGCTATCCTCCCTCTACTTTGTCTCTCCAGCACCCACCTTCCAATCAACTGAACGAACAGGCAGGCCAGAAAGTATCGAATCACATCATATCACGTCCGAGCTGAAAGGACTTGGGAGATATCAGGTCAAAAATGCAATTCATTCTCATTCTCATTCTCAAATTGTTCCATTAACTTGATATTCATTCATTCGCTTACTTGGTCGCTCGCTCACACGCTCGCTAAAGGACAAAAATGCCGAGAACCAGGCAACTGACTCCTGCCAGTTTCCTACCAAATGCGAAATTGCAAATGCAAATGCAGAAAACGCTTCCATAAAAAGGTGAAGAAGTGAAGAAGTGAAGGAAGAATAAAAGAGAAGAAGAGGAAATTAATCTCAAATTAACCCGCCAGCCGTCCATCCATTCATCGTTCCATGTTCCAAGAATTGTGTCATATCATAGCTTCCACTCGATTCTTCAGACTCCTTATCCATTCATTCAGTCATTGGAAAGAAACCTTTTGGATGCTTGGTTTGTTTTGGCTCCGTTTCCGTTTCGTGCACATTGTTTCCACCATACCATTCCATGCCTTTATTGACATATCGAGTGATAGCCGAGGCGGGGCGGGGCATATACGACAGATTCGGGTTGACGTAGCTGGAGATGTGTCGAGAGACCGAGAAAGTGGTTGTGGAAATAGGCAGTCTGGCCGTAAAAGGTCATTCAATTTCGTTTGTTCGTTCGTTGGTTCGTTCGTTAATCGTTACATTATCCAAAACATTCATCATACATGCATGTATGTATGAAAACAAGTAAGTATCCATCTGGCAAATTCGTATGCTGCTCATGCTTCAGATGCTGAGTCGTATCTTCAGATTCCCTCAGTGGATGAAAATCATACCAGATCTTGATGCTATCGGTAATGGCGCTCAGAAGACATCATCAGGCCACTCGAAAGACTGCTTGCTAGTCGACGAAGTCATCCCAGCGCGCTCTCTTTGCTCTCTGTTCAAGGTACCACCATTCGACGAAGCAGCTCCCGAAACATTCTTCACCATACCAGCCGTGCTGACAACCTCACCACTTGCCAATCTTACAGCCTTTGGCATCGGCGGCAACGGTGGGATGGAAGGCGATAGAGCTGGGTCGGCAATATACGCATCATCCTCGTCTACGTCACGGCGAGACGAAGATTTAGATGGGGCGCGAGATTGGCTGTGGCTTGGCTTTGTGTACTTCAGGCCTGGGCCGGTGAAGGTTGCTGATGATGGGGGAGGAGAGGCGGATTGTTGATGGTTGGTTGGTGGGAGGGGAACTTTGTTGCTCTTCATCAAGCGGCCAGAGGGTGGAGGGCTGGTGATGTGGTGATTTTGGGACTTTTTCAGGTTGGTTCGGGGCTTTTGACTCGGAGGTGGAGGAGGTGCGGTGCGAGTTGGTGGTGGTGGTGGTGGTGGGATGGATGGGCGGGAGGATGATAAAGAATCCGAGAGGTTGGTGGGTGAGGAGGTCCTAGATACAGCTGTCTTTGTTGTGGCCTTTGGTCCTGATACAGTCTTCTGAAGCTTGCGAGGGTGTTGGAGTGTGATCGTTGCGCCTTTGCCGCGTGAGGCTGACGTGGAGGGCTTGGAGGCTTTGGTGGAGGTGGACGCTGACTTGTTCTTTGGCTTGGTGATGGTTGAGACTTCAGAGATGATGCCGGATGTGAGGTCGTCTTCATCGTCTTCGTCTGCAGAAGGGGTATAGTCACCTCCATCGTCAGGGACACGCTCGAAAATGCTCTTGCGCTTCTTGGTAGGTTCCGCTGCCTTGGACTTGGTCTTGGGCTTGGGAGTCGGCTCTTCGTCTTCATCATCCTCTGCCTGGTCCTGGTCGTTGTCCTTTTGCTTTGTTGGTGTTGTTTCGGCATCTTGGTGACTGTCTTCAACACTTGCAAGTGAAGGCTCCACTTGGACTGGCGACTCATCCTCCACGCTCTGCATAACAGTATCTTCCTGTTGAGCCTCTTGACTATGGAAAGATGCAGGAGCATTATCAATAGCCTTCGATTGCTCTCCACCCAATGCTCCAGACATGTACCGAGCGTTGCTCATTACATGGTCAGTAGACACAGCCTGGCCAATGCCATTGTGCATCTCATCATCACTGAACCCCGCCTCAGAACTAACATATCCACTGAGAAGTCTTTCAGATGGCAACGAAGACAGAGCACCCGGAACGAATCTGGATCTCGAGACTCGAGAAGGAGCTTGGGAGGCCGGCGATCCAGATGGCAGCGGCTCGTTCAAAGCCTCAGCCAGCTGTTGTCGTGCTTGCTTAAGCCTCTCCTCAAGGTTGCTAACCCGCTTCACCAACTTCTGCTGCTTCTGTAGGTCCTTTCGCGACGGGATCCTACGTGCCTGGTGATCGTTGACGCTGACACTGCTCTCTCCTGCGAAAGCACTCTTGATGTTGGACAAGGAGGCCTTCTTCAGATTTGCAAGAGAAGGCTTCTTGAAGTTGAACTTTGGCTTGTTCGGTGTAGAGGTGTTGGACTGCGCGACAGAGGCAGAGTAGTTCGATCCAGGACTCTCACCACGCTGCTGGGAGAACTTTGGTGGTTCGAGGAAGACCCGACCCTTTCTCTTGTCCTCGATAGACGTACTGCCTCTTACGCTCGCACCCGACGTATCCACATCGCCGAACTCTATGCCAGAATCATGCTTGCCAGCCTTCTTGTCCGACATAGGAGGTGGAGGAGGAAACAATCTTGGTCCAACAGCCGAATCCCTGAAATGTCCAGACTCCTTTAACTCCTGGTAGATCTTCTCCGCCTTCGCCTGTCTCTCCTGCAATATTCTAAGCTGGACCGCCTCCTCATCTTCCTCCTCCTGCTGTTCTTTCGACCAGAATCTCCAATTAGTAGGGTTGAACGAGGCAGCGATCGACTTGCCGAAGCGGAAGATACTCGAGGAGCGCGAGGCATCGGACTGGTTTGCTGACGACTCTGCTACCGATACGTTGGGATGGTGCGTGAACATTCGCGAGCGTGTCAACTTCCTACCACGAGCACCTTCGCCGCATCCTGCTGTGTTGTATTCGGAGAGAAATTCGTCTTCTGGCTCGAGATATGGGACTGGTGGAACTTGGCTGACGCGGTCGTTCATGCTCCCCTCTACGAATTTGGACGGCCGGATCAGGGAGCGTGCTCGAGAGCGATGGCTCGATGAAGGGGAGTTTGGTGTCTTGCGATTGTGGAGAGGTCGACGGGCGGAGGAAACACTGCTTGGACTTGGGTTGGAGAGAGGCCAGTCGCTGCTGCGATGGCGTTTACCGGAGTGTTGGCCCTCTCCTCCGTCTGCGATATTAGGTGTGACATTTTTGTTGGCTTGCGAGCCATTGAGCTGTCTGGACTCGCGGTTGCTGAAGAGTCTCTTTGTGCCGGCTTTGGGTGTTGACTCGAGGGAGCGGTTGGTATGCTCGGAGGTGCGTTCGCCAGAGCGGTTTCGAGATCTGCCTCGAGGCTGTGATTAGGGAGGAGGAAGATTAGCATTATTCTTGAAACAGAGATGGTTGGGAGTTGCATGGTAGCCCCAGATATAATTGCCAAAGTACAAGGTCGAGAGAGCAATCAGCACCAATTTCAACTTACCTGACGTAAAGAAGCCATGCTGCTGCAAATATCCTTATAAGCTTTCGCTGGTCATCTGCAAACCGAGGTGTCGGGAAGATCTGAAGTCGAATGTTTCAGAGCGAGGCCTGATCGCGGCTGGGAAGAAAGACTCGTGGTGTGGTGTGGTGTTTTTGTTTGCTGGCTGGCTGGCAGCCTTTTTCCGGGGTATGTTTGTTTACTTTTAGCCTTGTCGAAAATATGACGCTCGTCCCGCAATCCGATCCGATGCTGATCCCTGTCCAGCTCCTTCGTCTGATCCTCCTCACCTGTACCTCGATTTCGAAAACAAAAGCAAGAACGAAGAAAGAGAAGGAAGAAAGCAGATAAAATGCAGCAGAGGCAGTTTTCAAGGTCGAGGAAATTAGACCTGTGCGTGGCTTGCCTTTCTCGAAATGTTTCGGCGTTCCTGTCCTGTCCTCCTTTTCTTGTGCATTCAGGTGCAGCAGCTGTAAGACACTGTGACGAATAGGCGTGCAGCACCCGCGTTGTTTTGACACGACGAACTCGTGGCGTTTGGATAGCACGCGAAACTTTATTTGCGCTATTTTTGGCTAACGTTATGGGCATGTGGTGAAGTTAGCAGTAAAGCATTTAAACATTTATTCAATTATCTTTGAGGACTTATGCTGATTGCCTACTGGAGAGGACTGTTCTCTGCTTTGGAATTTCTTCTCAATAGTGTCTGATACCTCTTGAAAATCTGATAGCATGCATTGGGAAATTGGTTTATGCAGCTCTTCAGCTCTGCATCTTCAACACGAAGTGAGTGGTCAATGAAAATCCGATTGATCGTAATAGAAATACTATCAGATACTGTATTTCTTCGCTACGAAAGACATCTTTATGATCAGAAGATCCTTATGATAAGAGTGAGACAAATTCTCGCCTTTCCAGAAGCTTTGAATGATACTTTTTTCCAGTCCATTAATTCTATCATACTAAACCCCAATACCTTCTGTACAGACCTGTTATAAACAACATCTCCCCACTCCCAATCTTCCCCAAGTTCCACGATCAAAGACAGAGCATTCAACATTCAAATTACCAGCACAAGTCAACCTTCCAAATGATCCTCCGTATCAAATAAATAATAAGCCGACCATCCCCTCATCCCTCGAAGTATCCGAGAAAGGAAATACAGCCGCAAGTGTGCAGTCAGTTCAGACTCGCAGTCGCAGTCGCAGTCGCAGATGACGATCATCCCCATATCAAGTCATGTCATCTCATCTCATCTCACCGCACAAACGCACAAGCGCACGAACCTGTCTGGTCAGACTGTGCGTGCATCTCAGCATCTGAGATTTTCAGGGGTACATACATACCGTACATGAACGAGAGGAGAAGAAAAGAAGTGCGTCCGTCTGGTGTTCCGTGGTTCCGAGATATCAGGTACGAGATATTTAAAAATGTCCTGGGAAGGGATTGTTGTTTACAATGTACAAAGGTTCCTGAGTAGTCACGGATGGAGAAGTAGGTTTTCCAAAAATGTCATATTCCAATACCAATTCCAAAGCTGTTTCCATATATTCCATCCCATTCATATTCCATCAAACAAACCAGGCCAAACACAACAGCAATAACGCACAAGCATTGGGTTTGGTTTTCCCCGAATTCTTCCCTCCCTATTCAAGAATGTCGTCCTCCTAAATTACAGAATGGTTGACCCAACATAATCAGAGTCGGATCGCCCCTCCCACAGCCACAATGTCCTCGTTGCCAGAAGCACTCCTTCTCGTCGACTCTGTACCCGAACCCAACAAATTGCAAGTGCAAGTGCACAACCAAGCAAAACCCAAAGCAATGACATAGGAAACGTGTGCGAACAAGTGTGGTGAATCAATAAGGTGGAGCGCTATCCACCCATGTCTAAGTGAATTTCTGAAGGACAAGGATATTTCGGTCATTAATGAAATGATGCGTATGCTTTTACGAAAGAAGTCTGAGCCGGCCGTAGTACTGAGCAAGCTAGTAAAAGAAAGATTGAAGGTCATGTTTGTGCAGTGTCGTGGCTCAAAGGCCAGGGTAATCAAGGGTAATGTCGTGAACATGTGCTGGTGATGGTGCTAAGTGATGTTGAGAATGAATTGCCTGTGAAGGCTTTGAGAGGTGATATAACTCCGTCCGTAGAACTCCAATGGTATAACACAAGCTGCATGAACCCGAACGCCGAAAGAAGCAACAGGAGGTGGTTATGGTGGGCGTCTAATTGACCTGGGGAAGAAATCTAGAAAAGTCGCTTCCATCCGCACGTCTGTAGGTCATGTCGGCAGGGAAATCCACATCTTCATCGTCCTCATCGATCACTGGCTTGTCACCATGTGAGCTGCCAGGACGCATGCCATTGTGCAGTGGCTCTTCAGTAGCGGATGAACTGAAAACGCTGCCGTACGGTCTCTTATTGCCATTTCGCATGGGCTCTGCCGGTGCTGCTGGAGTGAGCGGTGCAGGCGCTGGTGCGAGTTGTGTACCAGAATATTGGAGGGGGGCGGGAGTAGGACGGTCGGTCCTCTCATAAGTTGGGCTGCGCAGCGGAGGAAAGCTTAGCGGCTCAATTGGACGAGGAGCAATGCTATGTCGCTTCTCAAGGTCTGATCGAATCGGTGGCAGCTGAGCAGGTATCACTGGACTTGGAGCAGCGTAGTTCGAGTACGGTTGACGGTTGTAGTTTTGATCCACTGGTGGAGGAGCCGGAGCATGCTGGTAAGGATGAGGTGGCTGATAACTAGCAGCGGAAGCTCTTCGGACCTCTGGATGCTCATACATATCTCGATCACGGCGCAATTCCACAGCGGATGACGGATACACCTTGTCTCCATAACCTGGATGTGATGGTGGAGGCTGCTGTCCATATCCAGAGTGTGGAGGCGGGCCTTGTTGATAGTGACTCTGAGGAGTTGGAGGATGGTACTGCTGGCTTTGAGGTGCGGCAAAGTTGCCTGGTACAGCAAATTGGGTTGCACTCTGTTGCCTGTGGGCATCGACCCAACCCAGATTACCTCCTGGCGGAGCTGGAGCCGCAGGTGCAATAGGAGAATGGGTTCCGGAACGATATCCCTCCGCGCTATTGGACCTGGAGCGTGCTTGATAGGAATCCTGCTCAATTGGACGACTGGCACGGTACTCTTCTTCCTGAGCCTCCATCTCTCCACTGCTTTTACCTTCTCTACGTCTCATGCGGACATCACGTCGAATTCGAACGCGGCATCCTTGTTCCGCGACAGTCCGACTGAGGCTGGTACTTTCAGCCAAGCCAGGGAACTTCTTCGCACTGAAGACAGTGAAGAGCTCGGATTTGATCTCCAAGCGCCAGTCAAATGAAGCATCCGGGGACATGACAGCACCGCCCATGGATTTGGGATCCTTGATATCCTGTTCGGCATCAGGGCGAGTCTCCTCGTAGAGATTAAAGCTGAGAATGTATTTCCCTTCATGGCGAACAGAAAGATCAGGGAAGATGAAGTATCCGGCTTCTGCTGGACGATCCAAGTAGGCCATTCCTGAAACGGGCATTCCTGTCAAGACTGGAACCTGAGGAGCAGCAGGCTGTTGAACTCTCCCATGGGCAATAGGACGAGCCACTTCCAGAGTAGCAAAGAGAAAGAAATTGGCGCCATAAGCGAAGGTTATATCGTCCCATTTCTCAGCCAGCTTCTCGAAAATGCGAAGCTCAACAACGGGTGGAGGATCAACTGGGCGACGATCGGCAGAAGCTGGAGAGAGGTAATTAGCATCGCCAGTGATGCAGCAAATCTGAACTTACATTTGGCTCCTGAACCACATGCTCTTGCGCGTTCTGGCTGTTGGATTACGGTCAAATCATATCTTATTGTCCTCCCAGTCTTGGTGACCCGAGTCGTCGTCGAGACGGTCAAGGGAGTCGAAGGTTTCCTCATCGGTACGGAGGCCATTTTGTCTGTCGGAATTGATCAATTGATTGCACAGAATTAAAGAGATGTCGATGTCGTTCTAGTGCTCGAAATATTGCGACGTTGACTATGATTCCCAATCAGCCCTTGTTCCCAGGCAATATCCGCGACGCGGGAAGTCAAATGAATGTTCCCGACAGCCAGAGTGATGGGTTCGCAGAAGCGACGACCAAGCGTCAATGGGTTATGCTCTGATTAACTCACCTCCACGTTTCGCAATGCAACCGACTGAACTTCAAATGTCGACGAAGCAAAGAATGTCCCGGAAGACTGGAGTGCTTGAAGATAATTGTTGTTGTGGGTGTCGGAGAGGCCGTGTCGATTCTTGGGGCTGGGATCGGCTACGTTGTTCGGTTGCCAGTTCTCTGGGTTTGGGTCGGGCGAGACAAACGAGTCAGTGAATTCCAGTCGTCGAGAGATCAGCGGCAATCCTAGCGGTTCCTTTCCTTCTTCTTTCTCTTCCTTCTTCACACAATCCACAGTCGTCGAACTGTGAGGTCGATGTCGAGTACCAACGTCTCGAGTCGGATTGAAGTGACGGAGAGACGACAAGAGGAGAGGGAGGGTTTCGGTCGAGAGATACAGAGAGGTGGAGTGGAGTGGAGGGTGGAAGTGACACGGGAAGAGGAGAGGAGAACCTGGAAGGGAGGGAAGGAAGAGAGTGTGGCCTGAGGAGGGAAGGGAACGACGGGCTCGACGGGCTCGACGGGCGGCGGGACTGGGGGAGAGACCACAGACGGCTGGGTGGCCAGTGAGTGGAGGGAAGGGTAGATGGGTGCGCGCGGAGTGGAGCAGATTTTCGGTGATTGGGGAGGATTGGCGGGCTTGGACTGGCTGGACTGGCTGGACTGGTTTTGGCGTTGCTGAGAGATCGCTGACTGGTCGGGTATGTGTACAAGTAGAAGTATGTGCGTGCGGACATGGGCCCTGGTCGAATTCTGGTCTGGCGGGCCCTAAACCCAGGGAAGAAGCTCTGCCTCTGCCTCTGCCTCTGCCTCTTCCACCAACCCTGACCCTTCCTCTGCATCTAAGCTCAGACGCTTTTCCCAGTTCAATCAAGCGCATTTTTACGAGAGGACCGATTGCTCGTGGGCGGAATCATAAGTGGATATAACCTAAGCCCAGAGCCAATGACCAGTCACTGTCGGAACATTAGAACTTCTCCGTCTGGGCCGTGGAAGGCTTCCAAGGGTTGTGAAATACTGGGTGGCTTGGACATCAAGCCCCCCATGTGTGCGGAGTGGGTTTCTGCACTGGCTACCTTACTGCTCCACCTTTCGAAGCAGGGGGCGGCTCAACATGTTGCAGGGTGACCTTGGACTTCCGGCAAGGGTGAGGAGAACTGGATCTCTTCTTCCTCTGCCTTAGCTCGCTCACCTTCCAATGACATGATGCTGCTAGATCCACATTCTTACTCGATGAAGGAGAAATAAGCGATTTTTGATACTGACAATTGACGCCTGTAAGCCTCTTTACAGCTTCAAAATAGACATCTCTTCAGGTGCTTACAGCCTATCAATGGTATCATTTCGGGCCTTTCCCAGCCTTCAGATGCCTCACTTTTGACTGCTCAGCCTGTGACGAACTGAGAGGCTTTATCCCTACCTTCACCGTCCTGCCGTGTTGCCGTGTTGCTATGGAAAGACACCAAAGCTATAAAGAATATTGCAAAAATAGGACGAGGATACCGTGCAACTCCACCTACTCTACAGGTACTCTTGCGTGACGACCACTACATCTTGTCTCACGCAACTTGCTACATTGGGCACGATTCCAGCAGATTATGAGCTGATTCATCACTTTCGATCATTGCCAGTTCCAGACTCTCGCAAACCACGATCAACAGATCCCAAAGCAAGGCGCAAGCCGCGCCTTCAACGCCCTGAGAAATACCGACTGATCAGTGAGCAGTCCCGACCCGAAGCAAGAACAGCAGGGCATCAGCCGAAAATCCAGCGCCCGGGAAAGCAGTTCAGCCCGAAGCATGGGCTCTGTCTCAACGCTACGAAACAGATGCGACCTCGCGTAGCATTCAGTAAATTATTTTGGACTTCTTTTGGCACCCCATCCGAGCTGTAGGTGGGGGGCTTACACGAATGCTTTTTCCTTGAAAATTCCGGTCTTTTGAAAGGAGCGAATGCTCGGATGATGTGCCAGCTTGGGTTGGTACCGAGAGACATCTGAGAGGAGATCAGACTCCCGAGTGCGCAATGCTGTTGCTAAAGTGGAGTCGAGAGGGGAGATGATGAAATGCCTGTCCTGGGATGATCGGACGATGCTCCATATCCAGCTTCGTGGTTTACAGGGCCATGTTCTCCTGAGTCTTGACTCTTGAGGACACCAGAGCACAGTACTGATTGGAAGCATATATCTGTGTTTCCAACATTGAAGCCCTAATTTTGGACGATAGAAGACTCAGATACCGTGTCGTGTCCGACAATAGCTCTCATGCTATGCATTGTAGAAACGCAACAGCCTTACCAACATACTGCAAGATGGAATCAATCAGCACCCTGTCCCAAAGCTTGAAGGAATCCTTCAAGTTGGAAACTCGACTGCACGACACCCCTTCTTTGGACCCTGCCTGGTTCAGGAGTTGAAGCCGCACGCGGGTGCCGCACCCTCACTTCGAGCCCTGCTCTTGCGGGCCATTATCCTTGCGGTATCAAGAGAGCATCCATGATCGGCGCGGAGGAGATGTCGAGTCGAGACGAGACAAAGCAAGAGGGGCGGCAGGCTATTTTCACGATTGCCGCGCCAAATCGCGTCGCTGTACCATCTGATAAGACGCTGTAAACCGCGACGATATTCCTATACTTCCGTACTCCAATTCAGAATGTAAGCGAGAGTTGTTCAACTGCTTTCCTCCTCACCGTCATTTCGGCCACAGCGACAGAATTAGCACACTCGGGCTGCAGTTACACGAAGCCACCAAACACCAAACACCAACTACCAACAAATTTCCAGGAGAAGAAGGGCGAAGGCGTCAGTCAAATCGACTATCCCGTCTCTCCTGGCACGTTGTTCCACGAGGCCAAGCGGGAATAACAAACTATCGCGTGGGCGGGCGCGCAGCCATCTTGCAAGACATTGATCTTCACTCCAGACTTTCCTCCTCACCAGGAACTCGGCTGTCGTATTTCGCGAATGCGCCTGATAGGACAACGGCACTCGTCCTATTTTCCTTCTTTTCATAATTCCAGGCGCTAACCTAATCGTAGCCATATGCGGCCACATGCAAGTTCTATCAGTTCTCGCAAGACAAGTCTCCTTTGCTGCTGCGAGTCTGCTGGCCTCGCCTATCAGCATCCTGCGGACCGTTGTTACCAAATCTAGATCTCCCTCGTCTCCTATCTCTTTCACACCCTCCTTCCATTTCCGTCTTCTCCAAATTATAAACAATATATTTACGTCCAGACTATGTAACTAGCTCCCGCGACGGTCCTCAACAGTTTCCTCCCATTGACGAACAGCTCGCAAAGCGATCACCAACACTCACAAGCCGCCTGTCTGGTCACTGGGTGGCGGTGACAAGCCTAGGATTCCCGGCAAGCACGCTGAAACAAAGGATTCCAACAGACGGCCCTCCCTCTCCCGGGCTCAGCATGGTTCACGAGCTGGGAGCCTGGGAGTTGGAGTCTGGGACGCTCATCACTCGTTACCAACTGTCCAGGGCCGCACCACACCACTGAAGCGAGCTCATCCACTGGCTAGACAAAGACATGCGGGCAGCGTTCAGCGTTCTGCATTCTGCATTCTGCGGCCAGGCCTGGCAGCAAAAGTGGTGTGTGTCTCGGGTAAATCTGACGCCCCTGCTTATGCCTTCCTTCCCTGTTGCATACAGATATCGAAAGCCGACGACAACGAGCCAAACGGATGTTGGGTACGGGGATTCCGCCCTGCATATCTCCTGGGGGCCTGGGGGATGGTGTGCTCTACCGTAATATAGCATGGGTACATATATTCATGTGTCTGTGCAGGGGCGGGGTTGGACGGAAGGTAAATCTACTTGAATCAGAGCTGTAGGGGTAGAAACATCTTCACGAGTCGCGAGTATCGAAATCATAACAAATACTTGGGATTCGTTGGTGTGGCGTGCGTATCGCGTATTAGGCTTTCATCTCGATCCTACGGCTTTTTCGCTTTGGGCAAGACGAAAAGTGCCACCTAATAAATGCCGGAGCGCCTTCGGCATGACTCCGAATTGGTGGAAACGAAAGGGTCCTTGGACTTGGATATTCCCCTGAACCTCACACATATTCCCTCCTCGATCCTTATGATATAGACGCGGTGCGGTTAATATGAACCGAGATGAAGCAGCATCTCGCAAGGCAGACTGACGCTTCCATCAATATTCAATTTTGGTTCCTGGGAGCGTGGACCTTGTTGTTCCGCGTAAGAGATACAGTATTTGTCACTGCCGTACGAAAATCTGGAGATCCAATGTCAAGGTTGGGGGGTTGAATCTACCCATTCGTTTCATTTACCATGAGATCGTGGCCTCTCACACTCTCCGCGGGAATGAGATGTGAAACATTCTTCTAAGTGGTCGCTTGAGCGAGATTGTCTACAATATTAGCAAGCGACAGACAATGACTCCCAGCCTCGAATTGGGATTGGGGTTGTTGTTGTCCACACCCTCTTCCTCGCTTAGTGTTCTCCTTATTCCCCAGGGTCCCAGGTGTTTATCGGTCAGACGACAGCCCCTCAGAAATCAAGCTGGTTCACTTCGAGGAATGGAGCAGACTCGTGCAGCGGCAAACCTGGAACTCGAAGACCACACCAGTCTTCCAATCCAGTCCAATACAATCCAGTCTTTTGCAACTCCCAACCCCCTCCAATCTATCTGCTACATGTTCACAATCCACAAATCCAATCATCATCATCATCGTTGGCTTTCCCATCTCGGATACAAAGGCGGTACTCGCAGGGCAAAGCAACGAACACGGCATATACATGCTGCAGCCCAGCTCAGCCAAACAAGAGAAGACCACCAGTGCTGTATGTACTGTACGAGTATGAATCTGCCTGTGCAACCATAGCAACTCGGCCTTACCTCGCTCCGATACATACCTGTGGGATACCTTCTTGTGACACCTGTCAGGAGCTTGAATCAGAAGGCTGCTTGCTTCGCATCGCGCCTTGTCACTAGATACATAGGCACATGTCGAGACATCTTGCTCAGCTGTTTTGTTTTGCTTTGTCTTGTGACACGGGTGCTGTGGTTGTGGGAGAAGCTTAGTTGTAGGAAGGCAGGCTGCTGTATTCATGTCGGTTACTCAGTCTGCTTCAGGTCGGAGCTAAGTTGAGTTTCGACTTTTCGCAGACTTTCTTGATCTGCTAGGTTAATATAGGGCTGATGGAGGGAGTACCTATAATTTCCTATCCGAATGGTTAAATGCTTTTTTTTTATTGGGTAGGTAACCATTCTTAGTACTTTTGGGAAAACAAGTCGGTATTTTATGTCGACCAAGCAGGCTAAATTGCCTATATCAAAGTCGATTTTTTTAATTTTCACACCAGCCTATGATTCTAGAGATTTCGGTTTGACGTCTCCTACGCATACGATATCAAACCACCGCATTTTCACATCGCCAGCCAACACACCTTGTGCTGCACGAATTCCTCTCATCCAAACACGCGTTCCCAACGACCATCCCACTTCTACCTTCACGGTTTCCGTATCCTCTTCAGTTTCGAAGACCTCTCCTTTCATCAGCACACAGCTCAGCCACTCAGATACGTATGTACAGTACAAGCTGTAGTAGTACCAACCCACACAACACCAACATCACTCCACTCTTGCATCTTCAGGTCAGACAGACAAGCCAGCGAAAAGCTTATTCAGGACCGACAGTCTGTCTGTACACATGCTGTACAGCCTGGTGCAGCAGAGCACAGCTACAGCAGCCCAGCCCAAGCACAGACAGACACAGAGGATGTCACTTTGTCACTTCTGATACCAGGAACTCTGCCACCTACATCCAGCCCTTTCATCTCCCTCAGCGTCAGTCACGGAGTCTAGCTAGACCTTCGAATACATCCAACCTTTCCAACTCGCGTTTCTTGTGTGAGTATGTGTGTTTGTACGACCAACTTACCCCCCACTCCTTCCACATTCCTCGCCGCCACTTTCTTCTTCGCTCCACAGCTCACAGCTCAAATACCACCCATTCAATTAAATGTCCACGTCACCAACCCTAACTCTATCACGTCGTACAACCAATCGATCAACAGAGCATCGAGCTTTCCACCATCAAGAGTCCAAAAGGCAAAAATGACAAGGAACAGCAAGCTCCAGCCTCCGTCACAGAACATCTGCACGTTTCCGTCTGCCGGGGTTGGTTCTGCGGAATGGGCAGAGGAGAGAGAAGTTTTGCATTCAATGAAGGGGGGTTGGTGACGGAGTTCTGATGTCTATCATATGGAGATATTCGGTTTTGCTACATGGTCTAAGCTAAGCTCTGATGCTATACGTATTGGTGACGTTGGGTTTATGAAGTACAAACCTGGAGGCTGGAGCTGAGGTGACTGAGTCTGAAGTACAATTATCTGTGGCTTGAAATCAGACCCCGAACCCGGTATGAGGGATTTGTGGCTTACATTCCTTCCGAGACTCACTTCTGTTTTCCTTCGGAGGAATTTGAGACCATTGTGATTGATTATGTTGTGCTGGATCGGACTTCAATTGGGTTCAACCGGGTCTTGGTCATTTGTGCTCGGTGTTCTCTGAGTTTACGTTTCAATTATCAAGGATTATGATGTGATTGTTCTTGGAATAGGTTTTGGACCTTGTCTTGGATTGTGTCGCAAGGGGCAGTCAAGTATAAACAGAGAAATTGTTGTGATTTCGGGGATATCAATGCTCACTTGTAGCAATTCATTTCTACAATTATGTTCAATAGAAACTACTGATCGTTAAGCACGTAACATTATCCTTCTAAAGCTGATGTTTTAATCAATCTGTCCCCAAGAATCCTTCGCGCAACGCCTCGAAAAAAAAGCAAAACTCCAACACCACAAAAGCATTAATTTGCTCGTTCTCCGAAGCTCAGCATTCAGTCGCATTCCTATTTCGTCGCCCATCAAGCTCCATTATATCTTACTGCTTCTCCGAGATCCAGACTCAGAGCCTTCTTCTCGTACCCTCCACTGCTCCACTCCTCCACGAGGTATCAGGAACCTCAAATCCGGGAACCAACAATTCCATATTGAAAATCAGCTCATTCTTCTCAAAAATCAGCCCATCTCTGTACAACCTCCTCTCTACAGTCTCCCAGCCACATCCAAATCCACATCCACAACCGTCCCCTCCCCCTCGAACTCATTCCTCATCTAAGCCTCGCATAACCATCACACACCCACTACCTCCAATGATCAGCTCCAGCTTCAGCCTCTTCATTTCGCATCACATCGCATCGCATCACACATCTCGATCTCGATCCTACTGCGGCAGTGCGGCTATGCCAACTCCGAATCCAGTCTCAAACTTGAAATGTACGGGTTCCTACATCCTGTACGTCTCAATCCCGTCGTCTGCAGCACAACATGGCACAGCCGAGCCGTTTCCGAGCCTCGTTCACTTACCCTTTGGGATGCTCCTTTTGTTACTTTACGGTGGACCTTATGTCTTTCTGAAGCCTTCGGGCATTTTGCTTTCCGCTATTCGCTTCTTCCGCATGCTGGGACGGATTTGGTAAGGCTGAGCTTTGATCCGTGGTGGTGTGTTCCCATTGCCTATCTAATTCCGGTTCCCGGGCCTGGTCATGGTGGTTTGAGAGGTTTGCGGGGTGGGAAGGTAGATGGACGTATGTTGGCTCCCTTTGGAGTTGGGATTTGAACGCCCGAAGAAGGACTTTCTGCTTTGGGGACTCTGGTGGTCATCTACTTGCCGTAACTCTGATTTTCAAGTCTCGTTCCCCTCCATACTTATGCGCCGATCCAAATCCATTCCTTCAAGGCATGAGAGGTCACAAGCCAGCCTTGTATAGGACCCACCTGAGCATGCAACCCTGGAGCTGTAGGTTCAGTGTCTAGAAGTCCTTTGATTCTACACTTGGACTCCAAGGGTTATTGCGGAAGGATGAACGATGTCTGCAGGCGCCTATCCATATGCATGTATGTGGGTGCCGATAAGAGCGACTCAGGGGGTGGAGGCGTTACTGCTTGAACCTGACGTCTGCAAGCCCGTTGCAGGAACATGCCCATAGTATTCTCTCTGCGTTTTGGGCGAGGTCTGAGGCCGAATTAGGTACGGAGAATGCTGGGTACTTAGTGAAGTGACAGGCAGGCTGGCTTGAGTCAGCACCTGACCAGATGGGGACGTTTGGTGCTTTTTGAGGATGCACGCATTAGCCTGACCGTTCCTATTCCCATAAATTGGCCTCACCTAATGTGAATTTCCTGCGTGTTCTTGAACTGAGTACCTAGCTCTTACGAGTCAATTGTATCATAGAATAGTCTTCTTCTTTTAGATCTTTTTCTTCGAAAGGGTGACTCTGGCTGACGTTCTCAGCGACATCGCGTTGACTTTGAAGAAAATCGGCCATTTCGAAGGTATAGTCAACTTCAATACTCATGGACACGGTCGCAGACGAAAGATATGCTAGCCTCTCCCTCTCAGATCTGATATTGTGCAAGTTCATCAAAGCAGAGAATCTGAGGACTGCCCTCTTGGTGGCATGATTGATTGAAGGAAACGATAACAGGCAAATGAATTCGGATATCTACCAGCGAAATAGAGAACTATAATGCAAAGATAATCAGAAGACATTATTGAAGGGTGAGTCGACGCGAACTGCCACGACCGAGCCAGGGGATTCTCGGACAGGCCTGAGGCTGGGTGGTTGTGTCTTTGCGGAGCTTGAAAGCAATAGGAGCCTTTCTAGCTAGGAACTACTTTAGCCATTAATGACCTAACTTACTGATTTACTGAAAAATCTGAGTCCACTCTTTTGGGTTTGTATGGACACTCCGAATGCGAAGGCATCTTTCTTGGTTGGACGACTGTTTGTTGTCATCCCCTGAGTCTTCTCGCTTAGCAACCCCACTCCCTGGGCATCTATTTGCAAGTTAGAACATGTTCGCGTTCTGAATACGAAGTTCGCGAGAGCTAGTGAGAGAATTTAAGAACTCATATTGGTGTTTGTCCGCATCACTTAGTGTCTTTGACGGTGATGCTGATCACACATAGAGGAGCTGGAGGAAGGCACCCGCCGCAGTATATACTTTTTTCTTAGCTATTTGACTTCGAGACATGGAATTAACTTTTCCAACTTTTCAACTAACGCCACTAACTGCTTTTACTATGGAGTGATGTATCAACACAGAGCGTTCTTCCTCTCTACCAGGTCAATGTTAGGAAATCTGCGGCTGTGTTTACCCAAAAAGATATGTGTTGTTCAACAGATTGCATTTCATCTGAAGTTCTTCGAAAGCGGGCCAAGAATACTTGAATTCCATCAGTTTAGATCCGAGAAACTCTCTATCTGATATAGAAGTGGAGCCTTAGTACAGGTTCACAGGAAGATGTCAGATCAGCAGAGGATGCTTGCCAAGATGCAACGCGTCTCTTCCTCGCTCCTCGGCATACGCGGACACCATGAACCAAAATCCGAGGTATTCTTGTCCAACCGAGAATTCATCTCTCCTCTCTTCTGCCATAAGCTTTTATCGTATATTCGCATCCAGGACACGCAGCACCCCACCGCTTCTTGCAATTCACCTCAATTTACTTCCAACAAGTGGCGGACAGGCAGATCATGACCGCTCCAGGTTATGCTACTATTCACGATGCTTTCGGGACGAGATCTTAATTCAAACAGACGGTCTAAAATGAGGACTTCTCAAGGTAGTAAATTGAAGTCTTGGGGAAAGGGGAAAGTGGAGGTGAACAAACTGGAAGCGAGATCTGATTCAAACCTTTGGTATCCTGTCCCAGATCTAAAAATACCTCGGGCTTCTCACACGATAATGGGTAATTCTATGCAGTCCACTTTCATCAGATTGGTCCTGCATGTTATGTTATCTCTGTCTGAAAATCATCTAGTAACATGTGTTCTATGCATTCACGCGGTACTTGACGACTTTCAGCGCAGATTACCGTCGAGATTGCTTGCCTTCCAAGAACAGTTATTGCACAAAGAGTTATAAACAATTAATGAATACCATCTACGGAAAATGCCAGAGCAAAGTGCTCGAATTAAAAGGTGGCATCCTGAAAGCTTGGCAACAACGTTTCTCGGTAGGTTTGCCGTGGGGACGCTTGTTTTGTTTTGACTTCGGTACCGACGTTGATGTCGGACGCACCCTTCTTTGATGCGAAAGTGGCGCCTTAAGGTTTGAAGATCTGAACACAATTTTGGACCCTTCCAAAGTACACGAAATGTATGTGTGTTTATGTTGTAGTGAAATTCCGTAGATATGTTCGTCATGGAGTGCTACAAGCCGTAAGATGGCTGACGTCGCCGGTGACAGACTCGACTAGTGATGGACCCTTCGAAGCACTTGATCACACCTGTGACTGTTACGGCAGTCTCCCATGTAATCAGTGATGGAAGCCGAGCTCGCATAGAACTCAGGTTGTTGTCTGCCGAGTCCGAACCAAAAGGGATTGGGTGCGGAGAAACCAAAATCTGCGTGGCTCCAGCTCTACCTGGACAATTGCGCAATGTAGCGGAGCTGAGATTCAAGTAAACACTCACTCAGTCCTTCTCCAGGCGCTATATTAGTAGCACCAAATAAAGCACCATCTTGGGTACCGACAGGACGAAAGAGGGGGCGAATCTCCATGCACTAGCTGGAGTGGGATCCGTGAAACTCGGGTACGAGCTCGATCCGAGGTGTGCGAAACTGACGACCAAAAGTAACTTGTGCACCACACCCTGAAATTGACACCAATTGGCAATTGCAGGGAACATCCCGTAAACTTTCTTTATGCTTAATTTATAAAAGTCAATAATCTGGAACATGTAGAGATCTGTTTTTCATCGGAACTTGCTTCTGGATAGCAAAGTCAACAAACCGCCCTCGTTGTACCGTTACACAGAATTAGGAACTCTCCAGGAGAAAGATCTCGGAATGATCTCGTTCCTCGGACCCTAAACAGCGAACCGAGATCCTTTTAGCTTGCTTATTAAGGCTGATCGTCGGGATCGCCAGGAAAATAGTAAAGCTTGCCTTGTCATACAGTCTGTTGCCATGCACAGGCCCACTTCGACATCCCTACCCGACTGAAGGTTCAAAGCCTGGATTAAATATGTGGCTGATGATGCTGTATACGTACAACACTGATCATCTGTAGCAAGTTGTTAGGTTTCTTGAAGCTCAGACTACAAGGCTTGTCGAGGAGCTAGAACATGTGCCTTCGTTCTTAAACAGGTTCGAATATAGGACCTCGGATCACTGTGGGCAACCATGTCCACATCTCGGACACAGCACTCGAATAATCCATGCCAAGAGCTATCACCGATGTCATGCCTCCTCATAGGATGATAGAAGCCGATGAGGATCGTCGCCTTTGGACGACAGCTCCAGAATATAAAGGGATGGCACTTCCCCAACAAATGAAAGCTCTTTATCCTCACCTTCGTTCCTGATTCGGATCTACTAGCTCGAATCAGTTCAAGATGTCGTTCTCCAAGCTCTCCCTCGCCAGTCTCATCTCTTCTGCTGTGGCCGTCTGTGCCCAAACATATCCTACCACCAACTCCAGTATTTCGAATGGAATTACAATTGCCGATTTGGCTACTGGCGCCAGTTGTGCCTGCACGCGGCTCGCTGCTACCTTTGGCGACTTGTGCCTAACAGCCAACTCGACGAACTATACCGCCGAGGTAATGGAGTATTGGGATATCCGATCTGATCTTCTGCCAAAGTGTATTTTCTTCCCTGCCGATGCGGACCAAGTCGCTACCGCTGTTTCGACATTTACATCCTGTGGAGCTCAATTTGCTATTCGTGGAGGCGGCCACATGAACGTATGCCAAATTCCTTCAAGTTCTTGAATGAGAAGATGCTGATCATGATATAGTTTCCCGGATCCAACAACATCGATGGTGGTGTGCTGCTCGCCCTGAATCATCTCACAGATACTGTCGTTGCAAGCGACAACTCATCAATTGCTGTCGGACCTGGTACCAGATGGGTTGATGTATATGAAGCACTCGCTCCTTATGGACTATACTGTATCGGTGGTCGTCTAAAGACCATTGGAGTACCCGGTCTGGAGCTGATCGGTGGCTTCCACTACCTCATCAACAAATACGGCTTTGCCATGGACAACGTCCTCAGCTACGATGTCGTTCTCGGGAACGGAACCCAAGTCGTTGCCGACTCCACCACGAACACTGACCTCTTCTGGGCTTTGAAAGGAGGAGCCAACAACTTTGGTATCGTCACCAAGTTCGTCATCAAGGCGCTCCCCATTCCTATGATCAGTTCAACAATTCAGGCGTTCAACGAGTCTTATGCCGAAGACTTCATCGCAGCCACTGTCGAGATGACTCAAAACAACGATGCAGAGATCGGAGCAGGTTCAGTCGTCAGTATACAGTACAACGCCACTACGAAAGTCGTCACCCCATCGCTTCTGGGTGTTCAAGAAGGAACCGAGTCTCCACCCTCTCGCTTCGCACCTTACTCGAGGATTCCATCCTTGCAGACAGTTAACAACGTTTCGACTCCGCGCGAATGGCACAAGAACCTAGATACCCCAAACCAGATGTTCCGAGTACAATTCGCACACAAGACCATCAAACCAGATACGGACCAGCTGGTCAAGATCTACAAGGCTTGGAAGGATGCCGTGGATACCGTCAGTGATGTCAAGGGTCTTTACCCAACGTTTGTCCTGAACATCATATCGAAGAGTACCATGACCGTGGCCAAGGAGAACGGTATTGGCAACACATGGGGACTAGACGATGACCAAGATCTCATCAGTGAGTCTCTCCATACTATCCATCCGCTGGGCAGAGCTAGTAGCTAACATGAACCTCCTAGTCTGGCAACTCTCCACCGGATGGGACAACGCGGTTGATGATCTTCGCATGACCAACTGGGCACGCGGGTTCCTCGATTACTGGCACGCCGAGAACCAGGCTGCTGGCCTCGCCTCCGAGTTCATCTATATGGGCGACGCAGGAGAGTTCCAAGAACCCTTCACTGGCTTCCCTCTCAAGAATGTGCAGAGAATGAGACAAATCCGCGAGGATGTTGATCCGCTGGGAGTCTTCAGCCGTCTCAACTGGGGAGGTTTCAAGCTTGGAAATTGAATGATGTCTTTGGACCTTGACGGAAAACCCAAAATATGATGTAAATTATCGCTTTGTAATTCTTTGTAAATAGACCAAGTTAACTGCTTCTCAAAACCATTGACTAGGCTGTTTCCATGGTCGTTGTGAATGCCCACTCCACGGTCTTTAGGGCCCCCATGTCGTACATGGTAGTGTGAAACGGCTGTCGGTCTGGACACTGGTAAACAAGGCAAGTGTGTGTGCCGAATACAATGAACATTTTCAAATGTACTTGGACATGCCTGACGGTAGTACCTTGGCTTGGCATCGACATGGAGTTGTCAATTGGATTTTTGGCCAGGGAACTGTGGCGTTCTTAGAAAGATTGATATTTCCACTAGGCCCCGACCAACCATTCCAGTAAATCAGTAAATAGATAGTTATCAACTTCTTGCTCGGCAGATTTAAGTATCCTGCTATGTCTTCGTAGTCGACGGTGGTGTTGGCTTGTGTCTCAGTCCAAAGAAGTGCTTTCTGGATGAAGCTATAAAGACAGGGCTTTTTGGAACATTGGAAAAGGATTGGATACCCAGTGCGATGCTTTCATCAAATATATGAAAGATGAGTGACGGAATGTTATGGGTGAATGGGATATCTAGCTCTGCTACCCAAGTCGGGATTGAAGTATCGAGATTTTGAGCTGGAAAGTCGTCCTGGATGTTCAGTCAGACATCATCAAAAACCTGGCTTGATAGCTGCGTATTATATTTTCCGAACAAATCTCATATAAATTCCATGTGGCAAAGTGGGCATAGGAGTTTGGCCGTTGAAATCTGGTTGTCAACCCACGAACTGGTGTTTGGAAACCACTCAAAGAACTGGATGTTCCCCAGACCTTTTTTTTATGATGGTGCGGGGCATAGCTTCCGCAATTGCCACCGGTAGACCATTGGTCTATCATATGGTCCTAAAGCTGGCCAAAAGAGTGATTCTCCCCAAACCTCGGGAAGTTTTCGTTGTTTCCGTCTGTCGGTGCTCACTGTTTAGAAACCCAATTGAGCTAAGAAATTTAAGCGAGGCCTGGGATTGCTCCTTCCCTTCCAATCCCATCCACCACTAGCGCAGGGCCTCGACTACTTTCTTCCCATGACCCTTTCCCAATCTTGAACTTCACCCTGATCACCGCATTCACGTTGTCACCCCTTCAAATCCTTTTCCTCCTCGACAAACATCCTCTCACGATCCTTGAAGCCTTCTTCAACACCAAACGCGTCTCTACGTCGCAACCTCAATTCCTATTCTTCCAAATACTTTCAGCAATTCTTGTCCTAGATTGAACATCTATATATTCTCTTCCCTGGAGCTTCACGCTCTCTAACCGCGGAGCAATGGCGGACACGCACGGCACGACAGCTACGCATTCGAGCAATAACTCCAACGACAATCCAAACCACTTGAACACCACCATCGAGTCCGGCACCTTCGACGAGAAGACCAACCAGAATCATGATCCCACACCTGCGAAGAAGTCAACTGAAGATGAGGAAGAAGATGAGGATATGGATGCTCTAATCGACGAGCTCGAATCACAAGATGGCCATGCCGAGGACGACGAGGAAGAGCACGAGGCTAGCCCTGCTACTGGACGTGTTGTTCCCGAAGATCAACTTCAAACAGACCCTCAGATTGGTCTTACAGAGGCCGAAGTTCATCAACGCCGCAAGAAGTATGGTTTGAACCAAATGAAGGAGGAAAAGGAGAACTTATTCTTCAAGTTTCTCTGGTACTTTGTCGGTCCAATTCAGTTCGTCATGGAGGTATGTCCACGATTTGAAGTTATCTTCCCCCTTGCAATACATCCTGTATCACGCATCGTTCGTGGCTGCGCGTCGCCTCTGAATTTCACCCTACGATGCTATCTACTTGTCACAGACGAAGCAGAATACGATCCCTTGGCATGTACGGTGCTGACATCACTATTTTTGATAGGCCGCTGCTATACTTGCTGCTGGTCTCCAAGATTGGGTTGATTTCGGAGTCATCTGCGCTCTCCTTCTGCTCAATGCTTCGGTCGGCTTCATCCAGGAGTTCCAAGCTGGCTCAATCGTAGACGAATTGAAGAAGACCCTTGCTCTAAAGGCAATTGTTCTCCGCGACGGTCGTCTCTTCGAAGTTGAAGCCTCAGAAGTCGTCCCCGGTGATATACTCCAGATTGAAGAAGTAAGTGGACCGCTCCGTCCGCGACACCCTTGGCAGATGGATACTGACAGAGATTCAAACAGGGCACGATCATCCCCGCAGACGGCCGCATCGTTACCGAGGACGCTTTTCTCCAAGTTGACCAATCTGCCATTACCGGAGAGTCTCTCGCAGTCGACAAGCACAAGAGTGATCAATGCTATGCTTCTTCTGGCGTCAAGCGTGGGGAAGCCTTCATGGTCATCACTGCTACTGGCGACAACACTTTTGTTGGTCGTGCTGCTGCCCTTGTCGGTCAGGCTTCTGGAGCAACTGGCCACTTTACTGAAGTCTTGAACGGTATCGGTACGGTTCTCTTGATCCTTGTCATCTTCACAAATTTGGTTGTCTGGATTTCGTCCTTCTACCGGTCCAATCCTATTGTCCTGATTCTTGAGTACACTCTCGCCATCACAATTATCGGTGTCCCGGTTGGTCTTCCAGCTGTTGTCACGACCACCATGGCAGTCGGAGCTGCGTACCTCGCCAAGAAGAAGGCCATTGTTCAAAAGCTCTCTGCAATTGAGTCCTTGGCTGGAGTGGAGATCCTCTGCTCCGACAAGACCGGTACTTTGACCAAGAATAAGCTATCTCTTGCCGAACCATTTACTGTTCCGGGTGTTGAGCCTGATGACCTCATGCTCACTGCTTGTCTCGCTGCTTCTCGTAAGAAGAAGGGTATTGATGCCATTGACAAGGCTTTCTTGAAGGCTCTCCGTTACTACCCTCGCGCCATGTCTGTTCTGTCCAAATACAAGGTCATTGAGTTCCACCCATTTGATCCTGTTTCCAAGAAGGTCATGGCTATTGTTGAGTCTCCTCAAGGCGAGAGAATCATCTGCGTCAAAGGTGCACCACTATTCGTGCTGAAAACTGTCGAGGAAGATCACCCCATCCCAGACGAAATCGACCAAGCCTACAAGAACAAGGTCGCTGAATTTGCTACTCGTGGCTTCCGCTCTCTCGGGGTAGCACGCAAGCGTGGCCAGGGCTCCTGGGAGATTCTTGGTATTATGCCTTGCTCTGATCCTCCTCGCCACGACACCGCCCGCACTATCAATGAAGCAAAGACCCTTGGTCTCTCGATCAAGATGTTGACCGGAGATGCTGTCGGTATTGCTCGTGAGACTTCCCGTCAACTTGGTCTTGGAACAAACATCTACAATGCAGAGCGTCTCGGTCTTGGCGGTGGTGGAGATATGCCAGGTTCCGAAGTCTATGATTTCGTCGAGGCCGCTGATGGATTCGCAGAAGTCTTTCCTCAACACAAGTACAATGTGGTCGAGATTCTCCAACAGCGCGGGTACCTGGTTGCCATGACTGGCGATGGTGTCAACGATGCACCATCTTTAAAGAAGGCCGACACTGGAATTGCAGTCGAAGGCGCTTCCGATGCTGCTCGCTCAGCTGCTGACATCGTGTTCTTGGCTCCTGGCCTTGGTGCTATCATCGATGCTCTCAAGACTTCCCGACAGATCTTCCACCGCATGTACGCTTACGTCGTGTACCGTATTGCTCTGTCCATCCATCTGGAAATCTTTCTCGGTCTCTGGATTGCCATTTTGAACAGATCTCTCAACATTGAGTTGGTTGTCTTCATTGCTATCTTCGCTGATGTCGCTACTCTGGCAATCGCCTACGACAATGCACCATTCTCCAAGGTTCCAGTCAAATGGAACTTGCCTAAGCTGTGGGGCATGTCGGTTCTCCTGGGTATCGTTCTTGCTGTTGGTACCTGGATCACTCTCACCACGATGATCGCTCGTGGAGAGAATGGAGGTATTGTTCAGAATTTCGGCAATCTCGATGCAGTCGTCTTCCTTGAAATTTCTCTCACTGAGAATTGGCTGATCTTCATCACTCGTGCCAATGGTCCATTCTGGTCATCGCTCCCTTCGTGGCAGTTGGCAGGTGCCATTTTCTTAGTCGACATCCTTGCTACATTTTTCACCCTCTTCGGTTGGTTCCTCGATAGTGACACATCCATCGTCGCCGTTGTCCGCATCTGGATCTTCTCTTTCGGTGTCTTCTGTATTCTTGGAGGTGTTTACTACCTGCTCCAAGACAGCTCTGGTTTCGATAGCATTATGCACGGAAAGTCTCCAAAGAAAAAGCAAAAGCAACGATCACTTGAAGACTTTGGTAAATTGCTCCACATATCCCCCTATTACTCTTAACTGATTCTCTCATAGTCGTCTCACTTCAACGTGTATCTACGCAACACGAGAAGTCGGCCTAAGGTCCAGAGTGTCACGACCGGGCGTGCGTCGCAATTTGATAGTGGTGACTGGCGAATGGTGCTTGTTCATTCTTGTGGTCTCGCGTTTCCCTAGAAGTGTATCACTGACTGAGGTAAAAGAAGCGCTGGCGGCCATTTTTGTTGTCCTCCTTTGCTTGCTTGTACCACCCCCAATCTTGCATCTTTCCTTTCCAAAAAGGAAATAGAAAATCCTAATCGAATTAATGAACTTCAGATGTGCTTCGTGGATGTAACGTGACGTGTTTACTGCTGTGAAGCGTAAAAGGAAGAGAGAAGGTTGAAGTTGAAGTTGAGGTGTGGACGGTCCAGCCGGGCCTTCGAGCTAACGATGGCAGGGAACGGCTCAGCGTGGTATGCAGACAGCCTTCAATATGCTTCAGTGACATTGCATCATAGTTCGAAGTTTAAGTTTATAGCGAATAACCAAGTTGCTTTAACTGTGATTGTTCAGAGGCTTACTTACTTTGACGATGCCATTGTAGGTTGATTGATGCCATACAGCATGCGAAGTTCAACTTTTTCATTTATACATGTTAAGCGCAGCCACTACTCAACGCTGGCCAGACAGATACTTTAGCTAATAAGCAACTCCATTATGTCGCTTCTCCAGTTTTCCTTACACATGCTATACAGCCAAAGCGAATATCAGAGTGATTGGTTTGATTTAAGGTACATTTTCATTCCTTTCTTGGTCTATCTACAACCTGGCTCTGGGAGTCTCCTCAGCCAGAGCTTCTTCGTACATCGAGTCGATCTGAGCGCGGAATTTCTTGGCTGATTGTGGGCGCTTGAGTTTTAATCTATTAGAAGGGTGTATGGTTAGCTAACATTCTTCAATTCATTCCCTCCCGTCTCTTCCTTCTGAGAATCGATTGAGATCCAGGGTAGGGGCAACTTACGTGGGCGTCAACAACTCATTCTCAATTGTGAACGGCTCAACCTCCAGATGCACAGCCCGCACCTTCTCATAGCTATTGAACTTGTTCTTCTTGCCGATCTTATCCAGTTCCTTCACGACCGCCTTGCGCACCTTATTATCCTTCGCAGCAGCCTTGATCGCATCAAGATCGTCCGGCTTGATGGTCTTCTTCAAGACAGCACTAGCGAACGGCGCGAACGCAACAGGATCAACCCCGAATACCGAGACGAGGAACGCTTGTGTCGAGTCGCCGTGCACGAATGCTTGTGCCAGGATGTTCGTGTTGGCGAGATAGACGTTCTCGATTCGTTCTGGGGAGACGTATTCACCCTGCGCGAGCTTGAGGACGTTCTTCACGCGATCTACGATCTTGACTCGGCCCATTGAATCGATCTCTGCGATATCGCCAGTGCGGAACCAGCCATCGTCGATGATAGCCTTGGCCGTCTCCTCTGGATTACGGTAGTATTCCCTGAATCGGGACTTTCCTCGCAGCAGAAGCTCGCCGCGTGGGTTGGGAGAGTCGGTTACCATGTACTCCATGTCTGGCACGGATTGCAGGCAGACTTCCATGCCGACGCCGACGGCGCCGCAGTTGCCGGAGGAGAAATCGCCTTCGAGTTGGGCGAGGCCGACGGCGTAGGACTCGGTGAGACCGTAGCCTTGGATGAAGTCGTTGCCGAATGCTGCACGGAGGAATTGGTGGAGGGAGGGGTCGATTGGTGCTGAGCCGGTGACCATGCCGCGGCAGCGTTGGAAACCGAAGGCGCTGGCTACCTTTGGAGTGAAGACTCGGTCCCAGAACATGTGCTTGTTTGTGGCTTGCCCTGGAGGGAGCTTCATGGATTGGAGCTTGGTGTTGATGACATGGCGGCCCATTGCACCCTTGAGACCTGGTGCCTCGAGGGTTGCGGCTCGGAGAGCAGCGCCGAATCTGTTGTAGAGACGGGGAACGGAGTTGAAGCCTGTGGGACGGAGGATCTTCATATCGTCGACCAAGCCGAGGATGTCACCACGGAAATATCCAATGGCACAGCCGGCCGAGAGGGCTCCATGTTCCGCAACTCGCTGGTAGATATGTGCTAGAGGTAGATAGGAGATCAAAACATCCCAGTCCTGCGTATCGCTGGTGACTCGGGCAATTGCAGTTGCTGCCGCAGCATTTGCATGTGTGAGAACCACTCCCTTGGGGTTTCCGGTTGTTCCAGAGGTGTAGTTGATGGTGATAACATCGTCTGGCCGGGGTGGCTTCATTGGCAGACCAGAAGCAGCTCCCAGAGCTTCAACATCCTTGATATAGTGGATTGAGATTCCCGAATCAGCCGCAAGAGAGTTCAAAATAGCTGCCTTTGAATTTCCTGGCTGTTCTCCAGCATCAAGCGGGTCCAGGCAGATAATGAGCTTCAAAGTTGGTATCCGAGGAGCGAGCTTCAATAGCGTTGGAATATGGGGGAGTGTTGTAATAACACACTTGAGAGTTGCGTGGTTGATGATATATTCGGTAGTCTCTGGGCCGAGAGTTTCGTAGATAGATACCGTGAAGAGGGATTGGGACATGCATCCCAGATCTGCCAATTATTAGCCCAAGTTCCCTTCCTTTAGCATAGAACATCCTCACCAGACACCTGCCATTCCGGACGATTCTGGCACCAAAGCCCAACACCATACTTCTCCTCCGTAACTCCCGCCTTCTTATGCAGCTCAACAACACCAGCGCCAAAATTCTTCCTCCGCTCTGCAAGCTCGGAATAAGTGATCCACTCGAACTTGTTGGCGTGCGTCCTTGTTATAGGATCGTATGGCCTCTGTCCCAAACATCTAGCATTCGGGCGCTTCTTGACCGAGGACTCGAAGATGTCGTGCGCGGTGAGGGCTTGTGGGTCGAGGGAGTCGAGTAGAGGTGTATCTACGAATCGCCAATGGCGATACACTGCTGTGCGGTTCTCCTTCTCGCTCCCTGGGATCGGTAGGGAGTATGGTGTTCCTGGAGGTGGGGGGACGCGGAGGGCCTTGATGAGGGCTTCATCTTGCAATGCTGCTGGAGCCATGATTGCCGGTGTGGATCGTCTGCAAATCTATCCGTCGTTTCTTTGCAGTGTTAGTCTACGAATGTAGATTGAAGAGTGAAGGAAAGGTATCCAAGGAATGGGAAATGCAGCTTACATTGCCAGCTTCTAAGCAGCCACAATTGACAACCGGAACCTGAGACTTCGAGCCCTGACTCGGTATCTTCTAAAACAAGCAGAGAATCCCTTCTTTAAGTTTCCCTTTGGCGAGGACTAAGATCAGCAAAGGACGGCGAAATAGAGTGAAGAAGATGAAAGAGAAAGGAGGTAGAAAAAGAAGAGGAGCATGTGCGTTTGAGAAAGAAGGGTCACTCGGCCATGCAAGCTTGGATTCTTCGATGAATGCTGCACTGCGCTGCGTAGCCGTGGCTTCTCAGCCAGCGCTGTCCCCCAGGCCGAGGCAGGCTTGCAGGTTCACACTCACAGCCCGCAGCCTACCCACCGCGAGCCCTTGCATTCTAGATTGCGGAGCTGCCGAGATGACTGCTCCGGGTCTAAGACGCAACTCTTCCTCTTTGCAGTATCTTAACTCCGTGCCCTCAACTCGAGAAATACAGATTGATCTGTTGTTGTGATAAAGTTCATGTTCTTCGCGAGTTTCGGTACTTCAGTACCTATGTAATATCTTAGTGCTACCTGGTACAGAGTAAAGATCAGTGCCGTACACAGATTCCGCACGTAGCCTCGTCTTCCCGCCTTCACATGTCAACATTCCCATCCTCTCCCTGATTTGCCTCTGCATCACATCACACTTTCGCGGGGAGGGACGCTTGACTCGCTAAAGGCTTCATCATGCAGCTTCAAACAGACGAACGAGCAAACCACCGCGGCGGATCGGCCATCACGGCTGCTTGCGTCAAGTTGTCCCCGACCACCGATATGCTGCAATTGGTGCCGAGCGCGCACATGTGCGCTGGGCCAAGCATCGTCGTCGGTCTTGACTTCTTAATGTAGAATGCATGTGGGTTGGCGACGATACGATAACGCGGGGAATGATTGAGGGGAAGAGGAGGATTGGGTGTTCGGAGTTGCTCGGGTTACATTCATGGTAATTCGATTGGTGGTATGGTTCCCCAGATGATATGTGGGTGGTGCAGCGCTCTGGGAATTGTTGATGCCTGGGCTTGGCTAAGATTTATATACGACACGTACCTAGGCCGAGGATTCTAGATCATTGAAAGAGATTTTCCCTGGCTTTCGGGACTTCGAGGTTGTCTTGCAGTCGGTTTTGGATTCTTCCTTGGTAAGTTTCAAGACAATAAGGTTGAACAAATATGTACAAATTTTGCATTCGCTTGCTCTTAATACAACGCTCGAAACCAGCTACAATTCGCAAAATACATCTTCGAGCGTACAAGGAGGATTCTCGAACAGTGACACAGATCGGGCTTCCACACTCTGAAATCTGTACTTGTAGCCTTGGATAAGCCACTGTACAACCGACAGACAACTAAACGAGCCTCAACGCCTTCCCATAAATGAGGCCCAGTCCCCAATCTCCCATATCAGTCTTCCCCTCGCCCGGGAACGAATACCAACAGCGACATGATGACCCTAAATGTACAGTAAATCCGGAAGAATCAACAGGAGAAAGAAATAATGCGCATGGTCCGGTCCTATGCTGAAAGTCTGCTGAACTGTACAGAGATGAGAAATCTTTGGATCAGAGAAATCTTTTGACTGTCACGAATCGTCTCCATTTCGTGGTAGAACGGATCGATAATTGAGATAGGGAACCTTTTTGTGTGATTTTACATCGGCAGCCAGCCTATCTCTTCTAGTGGCCATCGTATCCAGAGTCTTTTGACAAAATTAGCATAAATTGTCGCAAAATTTTGAGTATAATCAGACAGGGAGTGCTTTGTCAGCTTCTCCGAGACGAGAAGATTATAGTCAAAGGACAGAAGGGGAGATCTCGTACCGATGCTCTTCATCTAACAAGTTCCAAATCTTCGAAATGATATGCGAACTCCATCCCTGCATCCACCAATGCGAATCCAGCCTCTTCAGTACCACACAGAAGTACGAAAATATCGTCAGACTCTCCTGCGTATGTTCCCTCAACAACTGCAAGAACTCCTCGGTAACCTCAAAAATCCAAATAAACACATCTCCCGTCTCATACCCCGGTGGGCCAGGCCTGTCGTAGAAAGCGAACGATTTCCGCAGTGTTTCAATCGCGGCCAAGTAGATGTGCTTATTGCGCTCATCGGTACTGTTTTGCGCTATGAGGCCGCTGAGTTCGACAAGAGGGTCGTCTTGTGGTGATTTCTCCGCGATGTATTGCGTGCGGAGAGCGGACTGGCGAGAGCCAGATATGAACATGGGGCCGAGGAGGCCCTGTCGGAGGAATTCTTCGTAGTTGTTGACGATGAAACTGGTGCCTTTGACGAGGAAGAGCCAGTCTGCCATGCCGTTTTCGCCGACTAGGAGGAGATCACCTGGTTTGCGGGGGCTGGCTAGGGTGAAGAAGATGGTGAGGGCGGAGAAAGTGTAGACCTGTATCGAGTTAGTGATTAGGATTCGGATCGGTGCGTGAAAGTGGATGATATACTTACGCCAGTGCAGTTCTCTTCCGTAACGCTTGCTAGTACTTCCGTAGCTACACGTAGGCCTGTCTGTTGAGCGAATTAGCACTGGTAAACGTGTAAATCTCACATATTCAGAAGAAACCCGGAGCTCTGTTTCAATACGGTGACACAATCTTCGGTTCTCAAATGGGTTAACAGAAGGGTAACTTTACTAACCTGATGCTGTGCCATAGCCTGGGCGATATAGAAGTCTCGTTTCTCAGGTTTATAATGAGCCATATGTAGCGCCGACAAAGCCAAGATACCACGCATAGCGAAATCATACGAGAAACCCACTTGAGGGACATTAATCCTCCAAGCAATCTTCATAGCGGGGTCGGTATGTATGGTGAATGCTGTCGAGGTGACATAATTGTGTAATAGCTCCAGGTCTAGAAGATTCAGACCGCTGGAGGGCCCTCTGCCTGGACTTTGGCCTATTTGATCGTATTGCGTTACGCTCCCGCCATGAGGACTCGTGTGCGAAGAATGTGCGCCGTTCTATGATTCATTAATTGTAAGCTCAAAGTCGTCCATTTCCACGAGCCATGAGATATGGGACGTGACTTTGGCTTAGAGGACAAGCCATCCTCTCCGAATATATGGAGAGAGCAAGGTAGTGGAAGACATACATGAGTGAGCCCATTTCCTCCACCAAAGTTCTGGGAAGCCAGAAAGTCGCATTGAACCGAGTGTTTGATACAGTTATTACATGACGGCCGTTGCTCGTCACACTAGATGCAGCAAGGATGATCAGCTTTTGATATCGTTGAGAAAAGGACAGCGAGCGAGGGGCTGTAATGCTTGCGAAAGCATGAGACAAAAAATGTACCCCAATGAGCTTTCTTGAGAAATGGAGAAGTTGACAAGACAATAAGGACAACATCTGATAGCAACAGTCTTGAAGTCCCGTAGTCGTGGCTAGAGCTCGTGCTGTACATGTGTAAAGGCTTCGAGTGACATTGACAGGAAGTTGAACGGAGATGGAGATGCCCCAAGTTCTTCAAAAGAAGACGAGAGAAGAAATCTTATCTAGGTTCTCCTAACGCGGGGTACGACTTTGACTCGGATAATAGCGAGATGTGGATGCAGAACCCAGTCTGGGTTTGCCATCCTTGAGAAAGTCCCCCTATGACGAAGAGGAACCACGCGTGGGAGAATAAGAACAGCCAGGATTCGAAAGCTTGCGGTGGAGAAAACCAAGATGGATGACAATAGTCGCCCTTCTCGACTCCGAACTCCGAGTTTAACTCAGAATGCTGAGCCGTAGTACGGGCAACGACTTTGTTCGACACCATCCCCAGACACTCAGGAATGCGAGGAAGTAAACATGCAGCTGCTTCAGAGTTCAGACGTGCTGACATATGCCGATCACGTGTAAATATGATCATGCTCTGCATCGTCCCCTGGCATTCCGAGGGTATCCGGTAGATCGATCGAAACGACCAAAGCAACAAACAGATAAACATGCGGGAAAGGGCCTGATGGAACATACCTTTATTTTCCTCTGTTTGCATGTCCTGCATCCAGTCCTCGTTTTGCGATGGGTTTTCCGGGCCGACATTTTCAGAACAGCAGCACTACTTGGTGTAGGTGGTGAGGGATCCATGATAGGTGGGCAGCTATCCTGCGGTACTGTTTGCAGTGCTCAGCTCGCTGTGGTTTCCTCTGTGGTGGACTTGATGAGTTGCGTGCGTTGACGAGCTGCCGTCAGCTTGCGAGCATCTGAATGTTCGATCGGTCCCGGCCCAAGACAACGAGCAGTATATACGACCGTCCGACAAGCACGCCGCGTCAGAGGCTGAGGCTGGATGAGATGACGGGCAGGGCTGAAGTGGTGAGTGCGTGAGTAGAGTGAGTGTATTCTTGGAATTGAGGATGCGAACACTTTGCGGAGAAGTACGAGAAATGCGAACGAGCCTTTCTCTCTAATAAAGCCCCGGGATCCGGCAGCTGTTGGGGCGATGAGGCTGCCAGAATGGCACTTACCAGCCCTAGCCGAACTGTTTCAGGAGAAAGCTTAAAACAAGTGAGGATCGCTAGGCGAAAGGGGCCAATCAACACACTCAATTCTTGCGAGGGCGTACGAGAGACCGAGAAGTTACGACGTACGAACATATACGGAGTATACGGCGGAGGAATGAACGAGATTTATTGCAATTTTTACTGGAAGATAACAATCTGACGCGTCTTTAAGCTTCGTTCTTGTTAGTTGCTTGTTTTCTGGCGTTTTCTTATCCATCGACCCACTTCTATCCAAGATGTATATAAATACATGTTCGCAGCTTTTGCAATTGACTTTGGTTTCACGCATCCCTCTCATATCAACATCAAGCAGCACTGCCCAGACATCTGGCTTTCTGTCCTATTTCTTCTTTTCAACTAAGCCTTCCTCAAGTGGCTGTTTGATCACGTCTCTCTGTTCGCATCCGAGAAAGCTAACTTGATCGCACCGTCAACATGCTCTCAGCTCGGGATCTAGTCGTTGGCGAGAAGTATATGCTATTCGAATATCAGCCCAAAAAGGTCCCAGCTATCATCTTCATCGTTCTTTTCGGCATCTCGTCATTCCTCCATGTGTTCCAATTAATCAAGAAGAGGACATGGTACTTCATACCTTTCGTCATTGGAGGTATTCGTAAGTCACTATCCTACCACACCCTCCCTAAACACCAGGCTGACATACTTTTCAAACAGTCGAAACGATTGGTTATGTTGGAAGATTAATAAGTGCTGGACAAGAATATGGAGAATGGTCGACAGGACCCTACATCATGCAGACTCTGTCCATCCTCCTCGCACCCGCCTTCTTCGCAGCTTCAATCTACATGATCCTAGGCCGTCTCATCGTTTTGGTTGATGGAGAGAGTCACTCGCCTATTCGCGTCAAGTGGCTCACCAAGATCTTCGTCGGTGGAGATGTCCTTTCTTTCCTCGCTCAATCAGCTGGTAAGTACTTCATCTCACTTGCTACATATAGCAAGCATTTCACATCGACCTCGAGCTGACACAACATCAGGTGGTGGTATGCTCGGCAAAGCAAAGAAACAATCCGACGTCGACCTAGGCGAAAACATCATCATCGCCGGTCTCGCCATCCAAGTCCTCTTCTTCGGTCTCTTCGTCATCGTCTCCGCCATCTTCCACTTCCGCATCCGCGCCATGCCCAGCCTCCGCTCCAAGCAAATCTCCGTTCCCTGGCAAAGCTACCTGTTCATCCTGTATATCGCCAGCGCGCTCATCCTCGTCCGTTCCGTCTTCCGTATTGCTGAGTATGTTATGGGTTCAGACGGTGTGCTGTTGCAGCATGAGTACTTTTTGTACATTTTTGATGCGACACTGATGTCGCTGGTGATGATCTTGTTCAATCTGAGACATCCTGGGAGCATTGTGAATAAGGAGAATTTGAAGATGGCGCATTTGAGGGATCCGGAGTCTGGGGAGAGTGCGCATGAGATGACGAGGGAGAGTGTAAGAGTGCATAAGTAGGCATTGAATGGAGCTGTGGGAGGGGTTTCAGACTCGAGAGAAGGGATAGAAGACATGCCGTCAACGAGATGGCGTGATGGGCAGTTCACTACGCTCTGGGATGTGCGATGTCTGCATTCAGCATAGGAAATTGGCGTTCGGGCATGTTTGTTTTGACAATATTCACATTGTAAAAGCGGAATTTAAGTTAGCGATCATTTCCTTGCGTCAAATTCATAGAACTCGCTGGCCTACTCAGCTCTGTAGATAGAACCTTTATTGTCTAAAATAATGGCAGGATCTTGGCATCATTCTCTTCTTTTGTACTACACAATTTTACGTTTCGACATTAGCCATACTACGCTCTTGTCTTACGAGTCTGTAGAGCTTAAGCTTAACACCACAACACCGACGCCTTCCATACATCAAACAAAAGACCAAATCGACCACCGCTCTGTTTACCCACTCTATTGACCCCCAGCATACTCCTTCTTCATCGCCTCCCTAACCATCTCTCCACACAACTTTGCGGTCGGATTCGCTGCCACTGCCAACGCTTTCGCAACCTCATTTCCATACCTCCCACCAACCATAAAATCTCTCGACGCATTCTCCTCCCACTCCGTCACCTTCCACTGCTTCTCCCTCCTACCCCCCTCGATCCTCAACTCAGCTCCAATCACGGCTAGTGCCTTCGCTGTCAAGTGATACAGGGCACCACGCTGGGTGTAGGCTTGAGAGAGTGTTTTAGCCGTTTGAGGCGAGAGTGGTGAGAAAGGGTTGCGAGGTGTAAGAAGAGATATGGCCGTGCTGAGGTCAGTGAGGATTGTGGTTGAGGCTGAGAGAAGTGTTGTTTCGGAGGGCGTCGGGTCCAATACATTGTCAGTGGGAGGAGGTGAAGTTGGATTTGAGACGAGGAGACGATCGCCGTATATCCTTCTCAAAGCTTGGGCTCTGTTGTTCCTCGCGCTGGCATAATCTGGAAACTCTTGTATGAGCTCGTCTAATCGCTTGACGCAGTCCAGATACTGAGATAATGGTAATTGAGATTCTGAGTCTGGTGATGAGGGCTTCAGGCCGGCTATTTGCATCTCAATTTGCTGGATCGAGGAAATGATGGAGCGTTCGACTTGGTTGATTCTGAGGTAGGTGGACTCATCTGAGATATTTGGGTCTCTTGGAAGAGTGTCGTCGATCAGGAGAGGTGCTGAGGGACCAGATTCGGGATCCTTGATTTTTTCGAGGATGGAGAGGTCGTGTTGAGTGAGTGGCGAAGCCATTGTTGTCATTGTGACGTGGGACAAAGAGAAGTGTTATGAGCAACACACTTGACTATATCTCTCGAAGTCTTGAATGAAGCTTAATGATAGCCCAGATGTTAATCGATCCAAAACTCCAAGATATGGATACTTGAAATTAGAAGTAAACGTAGAGAGGAAATATCGACTCGTTCTTTCCTGTTGTTGGTGGCGGAGGATGGATAGGCAGAATAAGCGAGTGGTGATGGGATATTGGTCAAGTCACAAAATTTGGGAAGATTATTGAGTGGAACTTCGGCTTACAATTATACCAGCAGCCCAAATCTAAGTCACGCACTCCTTCACTCAGCACTTCCAAGATCAAAATTTGGGGAATCGAAAAGTACCTGACTTGGTTGGTGAGGCATGAACTTCCCCACAACGGTCAGCATCATGCGCTTGGCCACCACTGGCACGCCCGACTCAAGCCGCGACCAGCCGCCCGAAGGGTGCGGAATACAATCAAGCACCACTTGCTTAAGCAAATCCAGCATTCAAAGTCACCAATGGGAAGCACGATATTCAGTCGGCCAGTGCAATCATGGGGTTTTCTGGTCTGCCATCAACGGCTTTCGAGTCAAATGAATCGCAGCTTCCTAGTTAGTCGGGAGGCGGAATTCTGTGGTAAATAGTGCTTAGGTCCGGATATGTAGGGAAGTGTGAGGTAAGAAGGTCTGGAAGGCAGGCAAACCTTGAGAATCTTCTTTGTTATATATTTCTACTGCTTTCCCACATGTCGTAAAAGAAAACTAAGACATTGCCTCAAGTCAGAAAACATTCTTACAGCATCACAATTCAGCGCAATTCTTTATCTATCTTAAATCAGTCTTCTCATGAAAATGGCTCCCTCAAGGCTATCTCCGGAGCCTTCCATCTTGACTCCATCCTCTCTCAGTTTCCCAACAGCCCAAAACACATCAGGTGCTGTAGATGGAACGCCCAATTTCCACGGGTATGACCATATCACTGTAAGTACCCATCAAAATTTAGTCGTTCTTCAAGTTTGCTTTTCTAATTCCCGCACCACGCGATATCTTACTGACTTCTATTCAGTGGTATGTTGGCAACGCCAAGCAAGCAGCTTCCTTCTATACCACCCGTCTCGGATTCTACACGATAGCATACAAAGGTCTCGAGACTGGAAGCCGATACATTGCATCACACGTCGTGGCGAATGGCAATATCAGATTCGTCCTCACCTCGCCCATCAAATCATATTCTTGCCTTGACGGAGATGAACCCATATCATCAGAAGAAAGACGTCTGCTGAAGGAGATATACGCACATCTTGAGAAGCACGGTGATGCAGTGAAGGATGTCGCCTTCGAGGTCGACAATGTAGCGGCAGTATACAATCAAGCCGTGGATCAAGATGCCGTCTCTGTCCAAGCACCAAGAAAGATCTCAGATGAGAATGGATCCGTCACAACAGCCATCATCCGCACATATGGCGACACGACACACACTCTGATCTCTCGCGACTCATACAACGGAGTCTTCCTACCTGGCTACAAGTCCATCCCCTCTTCCAAGCTCGACCCACTCCAGCGGCTCCTTCCCTCCGTCCAACTCGAAGCCATCGACCACTGCGTCGGCAACCAAGACTGGGGTGCCATGGAAGCAGCCTGCGAGTACTACGAGCGCTGCCTCTCCTTCCACCGCTTCTGGTCCGTCGACGACAGCCAGATCTCCACCGAGTTCTCAGCTCTCAACTCAATCGTCATGGCATCTCCCAACAACGTCGTCAAGATGCCCATCAACGAGCCCGCACCAGGCAAGAAGAAGTCTCAAATCGAGGAATACGTTGACTTCTACGGCGGCGCTGGCGTACAGCATATTGCGCTCAGGACGAACGATATCATTTCCGCTGTCAGCAATATGAGAGCTCGTGGCGTGGAGTTCATCAATGTTCCTGAGACGTATTACACGACGATGCGCATGCGACTGAAGAGCGATAAGCGGAGCTGGAAATTGCAAGAAGACTTCGATACCATTCAGAAACTGAACATCTTAATTGACTTCGATGAGGGTGGGTATCTCCTGCAGCTTTTCACGAAACCATTGATGGATCGCCCGACGGTGTTCATTGAGATCATTCAGAGGAACGAGTTTGATGGCTTCGGAGCGGGGAACTTTAAGAGTTTGTTTGAGGCTATCGAGCGGGAGCAGGCGGAGAGAGGTAATTTGTAAGGTGGTGAGGTGGTGGGGCTCCGCTTGAGGGCATTTTTTTTTTTGGAAAGGGGCTCGGTTGATTTTGTTTGGTTGAATGGGGGACTCGAGAAGGGTAGGATCTGAAATTGAAAAGCATAGCGTCGGTGGGGTACTCATACATTTGTACTCCTTAGCGGAAGGTTATTGTACATCGTTTCATGATTGATGAATTGAACAGCATGCATTCTATTATTTCTCATGAGCAAGTGACCCTTCGTTCGAGAGTGCTGGAATGGAAAAGCTTCACGCTTCAACAGAATACATATGTTAATTGTTACTCGGAGGAGCTTGAACGGAAGCGTGGATTACAGTAAAGCCACTGCGACGTCCAAGAAGTCGAAGTGACAAGCGTTCTGGCTGTTCGAAAGCAACATTCGCCAGCCAGTATCGGATTTTCCAGAACTCAAGACTCATTTGTCACGCTCTTGGGTATATAAAGAACCACTGGGTGATGACTAGAGTATGTCAGGAATCTTAGACTTCAGATTAGCGATGACATACAACCTGGTGATGTGGAGAAAATCCTTTCGAAGGGGTTGACCAGATGAGAGCTTGACAAATATAGTCGCGCTTTCTCTTCTCGTCATTCAATAACGCCAATCACAATGTGTCACAGTAATTGCTTTACGGTACATGGCGTTGACTCGTAGTATGCTACTGCAGATTCACTATCAATATTCCCTTTACTATCAAACGGTTTGTAAATGCCAATCCATCCTTCCTGCTCCGCGCAGTCCAGCATACCACATGAGCAACCGTTCTGTCCTTTCAAACAGGACAGTGAAGTATATGAGAATAGATGGGCGATACGTGTATGTAAAATCAAGATGACAGCAAACCTGGGCTCCACGAGACATGGCTGCGTTTCTCGAAGTTCCATGGTGAGGGGCAAGCCAAAAGGACGTGAAGGATTGACTGGGGAAACCCATTCTTTGTCGACCTCTTTTATAATGAGAACTCGCTCAAATAATTGCAGAGTCTCGTGTACTTGATTCCGGCGAGAAAAGTGCTTGTGAGTTCCCTAGACTCCTGAAGGTGAAAGTTCGGTCCGAATGAGCGGTCGTGAGAGCGAATGAAGCTTCACCCCTCCACAAGTGACCATAGATTGAAGGCCATATTCAGCACCTGAAAGCTTGAAGTTGTATATAAGGAAGGGATGAGATGATTAGTCTCAAGTACACGACATATGAAGAAGTAACTCATAATATAGACCACGGTAACAATTTCGGGAACTGAAAACCTTAGGATGTTGAGCTCACATTTGCATTCCCTTTTCCGAGGGCTCTTCCGAGGTTACTGAAGCCTGCTAAGTTCAGTGAATCGAAATAGTCAAACAGAGGATTGTAGCACTCAGTGACTCAGCGAGCCCTGGAATACTCCCCTGCCTTTTCGCTTGGTGGACGAGTACTGTCATCTCTGCTCCTTGTTGGCGTTGCGTTGTTCAAGCGGCGGTAGAGGGTTCATGTACCCCTGCGGCCAGATAGCAAGACGGAAAAAATGGGCCGGCATCACAGCAAGAAGAGGTCGGAGTCGAAGCTTGAAAAAACAAGAGCTTTGTCTTCAACGTCTCGGCGAGCCATTGTTTCATCTCCATACTGGGCTTTCTTGTTCAGTCCGCGCCAAGTGTGATGGATCAAGGAATCGTTGAAAGAGTATTTATGGTCCTTTCTTGGTCTTACTTCGGGCACGAGGGTAAACCAAGACCTCAAAATACTCGAGTCTGCAGTGAAGTCTCGTAAGTTTGATCGGCTTGACAATTCTCTCGCGAGAGAGACAGTAGGTGGTAAGTCCGGTGAATATCATTATTGCGCCCTTACCAGCTTCGCACTACAGCCCAGACTTCAGCGAAAGCCCAGTGAAGTTACTGCTTCACTTAGATTTTGAACCGCCCTGCCCAGAGCCAAAAGACCAGCGAAGGTCGGCCGAATAAATCAATTCAAAGAACCAGATTTCTCGAAAGATATCTGCTAACCTCTTCGCAGATAAGTTCGATCCAAATCTCGTAGAGTTGGCCTCACACCTGCCCCTTCAAGCCAGTCTCACTCGACTTACTGCCTCTCGCTCCAGCAATGCTCTGCAAAGGTGGGCGTCGATCTGTGCTCGTAAGTTCATTACTTGATCATCTCCCAAGTCTAAGAGCCGTGCTCCCATACCTTACCAGACAAGGAAAATATCGTTGTCAACACTACAATCATCGCCACTGGCCGCTTCCGCCGATTCTAATCGACAGATGTTTCCCCTCGAGCTAAATCGAAGCAATGTTCACACGAACAGAGCTTGGAGGAGGCAGCTTCGTCTACTCATAGCAGAGACCCAGAGCGGCGACGCACATGGACGACGTAGCTTTTCCAACCTTCTTGACTTACGCGGCTGGTGAGGACTTTCCAGTCCAGAGAAGTGAGCTTTATGTACACCAGTGCTTTCCTCCATCCTGAGCCTTGCATAAGCGAGATGGATGAGATCAGGGAAATTGGCTGAGCGAGTGGGAAACAAATGAGGTTGTAGACTGCAATAGGCGGCAGCCTTGCTGCAAGGCTCATGAAGCACTTAGCAATGACCTTGTAAGCTGTACAGAAAAGCTCAAAAGATATACAGCAATAGAAGGGAATGTCAAGACAGCGACTGAAGAATTACAACAATTTTCATTTGCATCGCTGCACTGACTGGCAGAGGAAGTCTTCAACACGAAAAAGCTCTCTAAGTATCAAAAACAGGAAGAAAAAAACAAGCTCTATCTGCTCGCAGTAGCACCATGACCCATGTCTTCCAAAAATGGTTATTCATGTCTCGAGCACCAAAATCCGATAAACTTTCCCGACACAATAGCCATGTATGTTATGATCCAAATACGCCGTCTAATGCTTAGCCGTGACCTTCTCGCCGGTGAGGTTTTCGACGTATGTCTTGGCCCTGTTCAGAGAATCTGTCAGTATATGGACCCGCAACAAATGCCCTCACCGCTATCTCCCCACGGGGTGCGTTCCAAGGGACGGGGGATCCAGAAATCGGGGAATGGGAAATGGTACTTACATGTCACCCATAGCGACCATACAGATAGTCTGCCAAACGCCTAACCCAATACGCGGAACAACGCCACGATACAATCCCTTAATCCCATTATTCTGGTAAATATACTTCGCCGTGTTTCCCACCGTCATCTTCGCAGGGCGGTTGGGGTCAACGGTCTTGCTCTGCATCTCAACTCGGATGACCTCGATAGGCTGGTTCCAAGCGCTGAGACCACCACCCAGTCCAGACGCCAGGATCTTCTCCCAGGCGCTGAGCTTGCCTCCCTCCTTCTTGCCCGTCACGCTGCGGATTCCCTGCTCTGCGAGCCGGGAGAGACCGAATCTGGATCCCCAGTTGGTCATCTGGCGGATGGCAACTGCGTTGACTCCCTTGTTGATACCCTTGATACCCTCCTTGCGGTAGATGTCCATGAAGGTGGCAAAGGTGCCTGGGGGCTTGACACCCGTAGCGGCGAGCTTCGTCTTGGTGATCTCGACCGTCTTCATGCAGGTGCAGAATCCCATTGTGGCGTATGCCTGTGCGACACCTCCCAAGATACCACCGCTGATTCCAGCGGTGAAGTCACCAGCGCCGAAGGTACGAGCGTAGTATTCTCCCTCGGAGGCAACAAAGAGGAGGACAGCGCCCTTCGTGGAGGCTTCAATCCAGGCCCATGGGATGAGACCTTGGTAGACTGTTCGCAAACGGGGGAAAGGTCAGCGATCGGTTCTGCTAACTCTCAAAGCTGTAAATTAAGGGATTTCGAAGACTTACAGCCAAGAACACCACCTCTACCCCAAATTCTGGCCAGAGCAGTAGCAAAGGTATCACCTCTGTTGGCTGCCATGGTGGTCTTCGTGACCTCCAACGGCTGACCAAGAGTAGTAACCTCGAACCTGCCATCGCATTAGAATAAAGCTGTTCGGTCGTTGATAATTTGATTGATTGGAATGAATTGTGGTAGACTCACATGTTGAGCCCAGCCCCAAGCAGCAGATTGCTGAACTTGACGGGCTTCTTCTCGAGCGGCTGGTTGCTGGCTGCGACTGACATCGTGGGTGTAGATTGTGTGTGTAGGGGCCCTGACCAAGGGATGAGTTTGCTTCGTCGCGAGTTGTGAGTGTGCTTGTTGGAAGAGAAGACGGAGAGGCCCCGAGAGGTAACGGTTGGTCCCGAAAGCAGATCTTAGCTCGGCTATTGCAGCTGTGTAATTCGGTGGCCGAAAGACGAATGATAAGAGCTTGCTTTTTCCTGGATGAGATTAGGCAAAAATTGTGTGAGAATATTCGGCGAGTTTTTGATTCTGGAATGGACTTGAGCGTTTGGTATTATTGAAGTGAGATTTTGAAGGTAAGCAGAGCTTACTGCGGTTGGACTTTGGACTCTTCAATTCAACGAGGCTCAGGGGATTGGCACCGCCATCCCAATAGAGCATGGTCGATTGGCTGTTCTCTTGTTGAGTGGATCCGTTGGATCGCTTGGGAATTCAACGCCTCGGGGTTCCCCAGCCAAAACTTTGTTTTCGATCCACGTGCTTTTCAGGGGCACAATTGGTTTCCCTTTCTTGGATAGAAAACCAGAGGGAGGACTGAGTAGGATTGATGGTAGAAATGAATTATATACGAGGATACTTCAAAGTCCACTAAATGCCAGCATTAGGGCTGTGCATCCTATTGAGAAGTTGCCACTGTCCTCGAAACTTTCAAGGACTCTAAGACAGACGTCTTAACCGGCAAGACCAGTGCGCGTGTTTGATATGGAGTTTTAATTCGCGATTTTCAGAGTCAATGGATTATTTAAGACTTGCACGTCTTCACTCGAATTGGGACATTGAAGTAGGCAATTGCCAGTTTTAATCTTGGCTGTAGTCAGCGAACGAAATGGGACAACAACGCAAGTCCGCAACAGTTTCAACTTTCAATATTCTCACGTGAACTTGGACAACCAAATCCACGAAGTTCTAGGAGGCACGAATAAAGTGGTATTAGTCAGGAACGGCTGCAAAAAAGCACAAGCACGCTGAAGTATAAAGTTACAGTGAAGTGCGTAGAGCCCGGTCCCGTCTATAAATCCAATTTTTCGTACAATCTTCACCCAAGTCGCCCAATCCCAAATCGCTCGAACATGATTTACAACTTGGCTCCAACAATCTCGGCCCACTTCTCGGTCGAGAAAGACTTGGGGCGCTCGATAGGGGCACCAACTGCACGATCGATAATGAGTTGAGGAAGGACACCAATAGCTCTGGAAACACCGAAGAGAACAGTGTAGTAGTTGGCCTCAGTCAAGCCGTAGTATTGGAGAAGGACACCAGAGTGGGCATCAACGTTGGGGTATGGGTTCTAGATAGTTATTAGCCAAATTCAGCGTTTGCTCTAGAGATATCTTACCTTGGTCTTTCCGTGCTCAGTCAAGACACCTGGAGCGATCTTGTAGACCTGGGAAACCAGCTGGAACATGGGATCATCTGGGAGGTGGCTCTGTTTTGAATTAGAAATGTTCGAATGAAAAGAAAATTGTATCCTAAAACGTTTGGGTTGGGTGAAGCAGGGGAAGGGCCGGCTGGAAGGGGTTGAAAACATACCTCGGCAAATGTACGTTGAGCCATGTAGCGAGGATCAGTCTTGCGGAGAACAGCGTGTCCGTATCCGGGAACAACTTGTCCAGCCTTAAGAGTAGTCCAGAGGTAATCAGTGATAGCCTTGTCGCTAAGATCATCTCCGATGGCAGCCTTCATCTTGGTGAGCCAGTTCAAAACCTCCTGGTTAGCAAGACCGTGAAGTGGACCAGCGAGACCGTTGAGACCAGCGGCAAGGGAAAGCATAGGGGAGCTGAGAGCACTGCCAACCAAGTGAGTGGTGTGGGCACTGACGTTACCACCCTCGTGATCCGTGTGGATGGTCAGGTACAATCTCATCAACTCAACGAAGTCGTGGTTGTCTGCGAAACCGAGTTGGTTGGCAAAGTTGAAACTGTAATCCTTGTCCTTCTGGATGGCAGCAACCTTTCCTCCCTTGAATACGTTCTGGTAGATGCGGGCGGCGATAGTTGGGAGCTTGGCGATCAAGTCCATAGAATCCTCGAATGTGTGACCCCAGTACTCGGTCTTCTTCATTCCCTTAGCGTATGCCTTGGCGAAAGCAGATTCGTGCTCAAGAGCGTTGACTGCAATGGAGAATTGGGCCATTGGGTGGAGGGTGTTTGGGCATCGGTCGATAAGTTCCTCAACGAACTTTGGGACTTCGGCGCGGGCAGCCCAGTCGGCGGAGAGATCGCGAACTTGTTGCTCGGATGGGACTTCACCAGTCAGGAGGAGCCAGAAAAGACCTGTAAACTAAATCAGCATAATTGCGCAATTGAGGGCTTATCAACCATTACCTTCTGGCAGAGGCTCCTTTCCACCTGGGGCTTTTGGGAGAAGCTCCTGGCACTCTGGGATTGTCTTTCCTCTGAATCGGATACCCTCCTCAGAATCGAGAACTGAACCTTCCCAGACCAGCGACTTGATTCCACGAGCACCACCATAGACTTGGTCAAGTGTGACCTCGCCAACGACCTTAGATCCGTAGTCCCTGATAACCAATTAATATGCGGACACTTGTCAATTGGCGCGTTCGTCCAATGCCTACTTTCGGAGTTTCTTGATCTGCTCGATCTTCTCTGGTAATTGCTCGGCGAATCGCTCCTTCAAGGTCTGCGGGATAGCTGTCAGTTTCGATATCGGCGCGCGGAGGCCGGAACGTCATACCTGGGTTTTCGAGGAAGAGTAGCATCGCAGGCCATTGAAGGCAGCGGTTCTAGCATTGAAAGCTGGAGCTGTGAGGGAAGACCGTAAGGCCGATTGACCAAGACGAAGTGCGGACGCCATTGTGAGAGTAAGTGTGGAGAGGAAGTGGGAGGAATGAGGTTGGGAAGTTTAATATGATGGAAGAAAGATTTCTCGGCCGGCCAACAGCAAGAAAAGAGCTTCGAGCGCGGCCCGCCCAACAACGCCGACCATCCTAGCGAGAACAACCCCTGACGTATTATCAACGGATCAATTCGGGTCTCACAACAACAATCAGCTCTCCATTGCACCGAACAAGGGTTAAGGAAGGCTCGAGTAATAACACAAAATTTAATAGTGCATCTTTTACGCTAGAATTCAAATCATGAAGGGAATTGTCACTGGATTGTGAATGTCCTTGATAAAATGTGTCCTACTCAACACCATATTGCGCCCAGCCAATCACAGCTCGTTTAATCCGAGTCACGTGCAATGTCTTTCTCCCGGCCGCTAGGCGGTTTTAAGTTTTGGCAGGCGACGACATCTCCTCACCTTTGTGACCCAACCTCCAAATCTCTTCTTCATCCGCAATATCGCGAGAAGAACTCTACAAAGTACATCACAACTAATCCAGTATCTCCTCTGCAGTACCAACTGTTGCGTGTACCATCTGCCGACTCTTGGAAACCTAGATTGGAGCTGTGTTGGGGCGTTAGGCCTTCCTTCTTCCTTTGTGCCGGTCGCACGTAGTCGCGATAGAGATTCACTTTTTTACTTCACCGTAGCCTCGTCTAGTTCTTTTGTGGCCTGGAGAGAAAGCAGATCAGAGCTTAAAAGTAGACTGCGAGCTGTGCTCTTGTTTCCTCTACAACGACCTTCGACCATCTGCATCTGAACTGAACAGCCACAGAGCATCGCGTTTCTCTTCCTTCATCAACATGTCTTCAGCAGTAGCAGAACTGGAAGCTAGCTTGCAGGCTATGCTATCTTTGAAACCTCCTGGAGTATCCGGCACTCGAATCAACAGCATCACCGCGCTCTGCACAGCGAACGTTCAGGTAAGCTTCTACAGCTCCCTTGCCCTACCCTCGAAAGATAGTCTATTAACACTTGCCACCACACAGTCCGAGTCTGTCCTCATCCAGAAACTTTACACTCACTTTAAGAAAGCCCCTGGAACCCACAAACTTGGCGTGCTGTACGTTGTAGATTCCGTAGTCCGCAAGTGGACAGAACAAGCCAAGAGCGCCGGACAACCCATAAACAGTTCTGCCCAGGATGGAACGTTCGCAGCTGGTGTGCATAGAGTAAAGGAACTTCTGCCTGTCCTTATGAACGATATAATCCTATCCGCTCCCGATGATCAAAAGGTACGCACATATATCCGAGCTCAGTAGTTCGAGGGGTTGCAGACCCTTCTCGATTTTTGGCTTTCATGTTGCCACATCTACGATGAATAGTTTCCTCCAGTATGAGCCTCCACTTACTTTGTTTTTGTCTGTAGGAGAAGATTAGAAAATTACTTGACATCTGGGAGAAAGGCCAGACTTTCCCCTTGCAAATGATCACTTCTTTCAAGGAGAAGCTTAGTGCGCAGAGTAAGACATCCTACGATTCCCCCAAACTCCATTTCTATATTCAGACTCCTAATCCTAGCTTTTCATTCTACAGATTCTAGTACAACTCCTCCTGGAAGTCCTCCAGCAGATCTCCAGAAATCTCTCTTGCGCCAACAACCAGCGCCAGCACCAGCTACATCTGCTCCTAACACCTCCTCGATCTTGGAGGCTCTCTCGAATTTAGCCCGCCAAAACCAAGCAGCTCCACCTGCAAGCTCCTTGCCACAACCTATGGGTAGTTCGTACAATGTATCAAATGCGCAGAATAATCCTGCTCAGCAAATTCCCGCTATGAATCAGCTCCCAATTCCACCGATGCCTATGCCTGTAAACGTGCCAGCCCCAGTGGCCACTTTTGCACCACAGACTCAAGGATCGAATAATGGTGTTCAGAACTATACCAATAATAATCCGTATGCGGGTGCTCCACCAGTAATGCCGCCAGCTGGCCTCGATCCCGCTGTTCAGCAGCAGTTGATGTTGATTAAGGCTCTCTCAGAACAAGGCTTCACGCCTGACAAGATCGCTGGTATCATTGCGGCCATGAGTAGTCAAGCTCCTCCTCCTGTTCCAGGTGCGGGCGGTATTCTTCCACCTCCACCATTTGCGGCGCAGAATCACAATGCAATTGCTCTGAATAGCTGGGCTGGCAAGCCCGAAGAATCACGTGACCGTAATGGTTATGACAATGAGGCTGTGAGATCTCCGCAAGGCCGTTTCCGTCGACGTTCTCGATCCCGTTCCCCAAAGCCGGAATGGAATTCTCGTGACTCTCCAGCTTCTCGCCGTCGTGAAGAGCAGCAATTCGGTTACGATAGAGGCTCCCCAGGCGGAAACCGAGGTAATGATGACCGTGGACGAGGAGGTAGAGGTGGCCGTGGAAATGATTACCGCCAGAGAAGCCCTCCACGCCGTGGTCAAAGCCCAAGTCCCCCAGGATCAAGTAATGGCCCTTCGCAAAAATGGGTTGGACATGATTCCACCATCCCAAGAGGCAGTATCAAAGGTATGCTCCCAAAGCAGCAAACTGCAAGGCAATCCTGCTAACCAATCACAGTGCTGAGCCGTACTCTCTTTGTCGGTGGTGTCACGTAAGTCTAAGCTGAGCATTCACGTATGAACTCCTGCTAACATTCCCAGGTCGTCTGAGCAAGAGTTGAGAAATCTCTTCTCTCAATTCGGCCGAGTGCAAACATGCATAGTCAACAAGGACAAACGCCATGCTTTTGTGAAGATGATCAGTCGACAGGATGCCATCGCCGCTAAGGATGCCATGGAGAAGAACAGAGCTCCAGATTCTCAATTGCGGGTAAGTTCGGTTGTTAGTGTCTATTTGTTTCTGGCTCGTTTGCTAACTGTCAATAGACGAGATGGGGCGTTGGATTTGGTCCACGTGAATGCAGCGACTACCAGACCGGTGTCAGCATTATTCCAATCAACAAACTTACTGATGCTGATCGGAAGTGGATGGTAAGCGCCGAGTATGGAGGCAGCGGTGGACAGCCCATGGAGTCCGGCATGGTCGTTGAAGAGCCTGACATCGAGATCGGTCAAGGTGTATCCTCCAAAGCCATCAGTCGACGTTTGGGAACCGACCAGAGCGGCCACGGTGGTTCGAAGTTCAATCGCAACCGCGACGACGATGAGCACCCCCGTCATCGCCGTGGAGGAGACAGAGATGACCGTCGACATGAGGATCGCAAGGAGAAGTACTCCAACATCAGTGGACCGACCCCTATGCCTCCAGTTCCTGCTTTTGGTATGCCTGGTGGCTTCCCATTCCCAATGCCAACACTTGCCAATGGTATGCCGATGTTCCCTCCTGGATTCACCTTCCCTGGACAAACCGCTACGCAAACACCATCTCAACCACCTCCACCAGGACATCGCACTTGAAGCACAGTATCCTAAACGATGACCCCACTGGAGCCTTCTAGACCGATACTTGGACTGGAGATGCATCATTTACGATGTGTCTTTGAGATCCGCATCTCGTCCTACGATGTTGTTGTCGAGCATTCGGCGTATAACGTTTCTTTCTCAATAACAATAACAACTGCATTGCCACGGAGTCTTGGCGTTCACGATACCTCTTTGACTGGCATCTTGACATGGAAGCCCAGGTTCAGGGCAAGGTCACAACATAAGGATCTTCTATAATGCACATACACATGCACGTTTACTTTCGGCTTTCTGCTTTTGCCTCATCAACCTCGGACATGTTTCTGCTCAACGGACACCTCTATCTTCCGAAAAAAGAATGAAAGAAGTGGACATCTCCTCCGGTACCTCATAGCGCAGCGGGTTGGCTTTTGCTTCTTTAGCTTAATGATTTCCAGCTATCTTGTATAGTTCGGGATCTCGCGCTGAGGTAAACTGGACGGGTTGGCCTGGCTGGAATGTATGTACAGCTTGCGTCTTCCGGACAATCAATTGCACATTATAATCTGACTACTTTTCCTTCTCCTTTGTCTGTGATGTGACTTGCGATCGATATGTGATTCGCCTCATGCCTGCTAGACGAAGTATGTTCAAGTAAACACACACCTTACATTCAGCGGCATTTGCAGAACAACCCACGAAAAATACCGACTTCTTGAACTCCACATCACATCAAATCCTTTTTGTAAATTCCTGATCACTATAGGACTCTTCTATGGTCTTCCTAGCATCATCTTCCTCTGATGAAAATGATGCACAATGTCCCACATTCATTCCGACCAACTGCGCCCGTCCCCATCAGTGAGACACATGGAGTCTTGTTCTGAACACTACTCGGAGAGTGACCTTTCAAGTTCGCAATAAAACAGATTAACATCGAGGCCCAATGTAACATACTCCTCTCATCCTTAAGAAATTGAGCAGATTTAAACAAGTAAACATTGCGAAGCGAGATGTTATGCCAGGGGTTTCAGACAAGTCGGGTGTTTCCAGAGATCACGAAGTCCAGACATAAGCGATATTCATGTTCTTACAATGAAACCCTTCATCCATACACTTTCATCGATTTCTCATTCTCTAATAGACAGCTCTCAAAGCCTCGTATCGCAGCCACATCTCTTTTCCCGACTCTCTACACAATCCCTACTTCTTTCACACCTCCCCGTCCCTCCCATTTACACCCCACCCTTCCTCCCCATCCCCATCGAAAAACCCGGCAAGCAAATCCACCAAGTCTTATTACACGTAAGCCACGGCGACGGACATTCCTGTCTCGCATCACAATCTGTTCATCGATCAGCAAATCAGCAAGTCAGCACTTCATCATCCATCTCCCCAATATCGCCATTTAGAAGAAGGTTAGCAACTATCCAGAGGACCTACAAAACGGAACTGCTGCTGTGGCACTAGTCCTCTTCTGGTGTTTATGTTCTGCGAGTTCTCTTGGATGGAAATGGCAGATGTTGTCGCTTGGGGAGCATTTCCAGAGACGGTTGGGACAGTCGGCGTTGGTTGTGCGTGCTGAGGGGGGAGGAGTTGTTAGCTTCGAGTATGTAATCCTTGTGAGTGAAATGAGCTGGAAGGGAAAGCCTACACCTCGTCTCAAATGCCTGGGTGGAATCGACTTGTTGGAAGGGTGCTGCATAAGTGACAGCGAGGAAAGCTGTGACAGCAACAGTTGCTGCTGCAGAGTAACGCATCCTGAATTTGTGAATATTGGGTCTTTGATGAAAATCGAGGCCTTCAAGTAAGGGTAGTATAGAAGGAACTCCTGAACAGAAGGTCAAGTTATGAGACTGGGGAGGCTGGCTTGAGCAAGATTTAAGGAAGAGCTTCACAGATGATCTGTGGTCGCCGAGTCCTTGAAGATCTGCAAGTCTAGTATTGCTTCGTGTTACAATGTGATATGCTAGCGTTGCACTGATCTAGATATATAGTGAAATGATGTAGCTTGTGGTACTGTATCCTTTTCTTTGGGGTTGTGGGATCTCAAGTCTGTACGCATCTTTGAAAGACAAGTTGTGCAGAAAGAGACAGTGCTGAGTCCTAGCACCCCACGACACTGTCGAGAAGTGTCTTCCCAAGCCCTTCCTTCTTTCTCTCTCGCCTCAAAGATAGAGGAACAGCACGATCTTAAGCATAGCCATCTGTAAACTTCATGGTGCAGAAAATGTTCAAGCAAGAGAGTATCTTTGTACTTACAAGTCCATCCTTACCACACCTCGAATGTCACAACACTTCGAGCCCGTAAAGACTTCGAGCCTGCAGGAGGCCCAGAATTATCCAAAAAATTATGCTAATTTCTACTCTCTCTACGTCTCAAACTATGCTATGGTAAATTTACAAGCCATGTGGTGATAGTGTTTGCAAAGTTCATCTAAAGAGCCAGAAGACAAGTTGCCGTGAATGCACGCAACCAATTCCATATATCTGTACATGTCCCTCCCAATTCCAGACCGGTAAGGAAAGCGCGAGATACCCCGTGGCGTTAAGAGCCCGAGTTCAAGAGGGTGTCATGCACACTACGCTTGAACTGACCAGAATACATATTCGCCTCTCGTCCGTCCATCCTTCCATCGCGCCATGCCATGCAATGCTGTAAAAGTCCCCCAAACCGTTGTATGTGCGCCTCGTTGCCCAGAACTCCTGTCCGTCGATGCTTTCGTTCTTCGTAAATAGCTAGAGCGTGTAATCAAACAAAGTGTACCTTATTTTTCGGGAGTTGATATCAACGAGCGAGGTGTATGCCGTATCATGCGTTATCGTATGCCATCATCTCGAAAGAAGAAATATCCGCGGAGTCCATAAGGAAGTATGATTCATCATCATATATCAAGTCTTCATCTTCTTCAACAACCGTCAGTCTACTACCCGCACCCTCCCTTTCCCGAGACGGCTGCAATAGTTCTTCCAAGCACCGAACATGGCAAATCTTGGAGTAGGCTCATATGAGTGCTCGTATGCGATGTCTTCGGCAAGCTCAAGTAATTTTCCGTTGTCAAGTAATGCCCACAGCTCAGGACTCATCTTGGATGGATCCCACTCGAAACCGGTTTTAAGACGGAACTGTTTCCTGTTCTTTTCAATATTGTTCTGGTGCCGGTAAATGTCGGACGAAGATTTAGGCATCGGCAATCTCGTATGAAATGGCAATTCACGCTGGTTCTTGACCACACACTGTTGAACAGCCCAGACTTCGTCAAGCAGTCTTTGATTTGGATCGCTGTTGATATGTGCCTCCAAATTATAGCGATTCATCTGCGAGTAGAAAGGTCCTTGGTAGACGAAATTGTACGGCTCCTTGATCCTAATAATTTGACCGCTTTCAAGGTACTCCCGAGCGATCTCTGGGCCTGTCTTCTCGATAGTTTCAGTAACATATCCTGGAGGAGGAGCAGGCTCAGGATGTGGAATGACGACCTTTGGTCGCCGGATTGCACGCGACAATTGACTGCCAATCGCCAGGCGTGGCAAGGTGGAAATGGTTGCCGGCATGAGATCCTCCTGAATTTCGCTGTCGTCGACACTAAGGAGGTAAATCTTACCCGTTGCGTCCCCAATCAGCAACTTTGAGCAGTCTTCGTTGAAGACTCCAGTCGAGATACCACCAGATATAGACATGACATCGCGCACAAGGGTCTTGCCATCAACAGCCCGAAGGTCCCAGGCTTTGATGACACCGTCAGATCCGCCAGTATAGAATCGGTCGGCAGATTTTCCCCAGGCAGCAAACTTGACGCCAGAATCACCAATGTCAAGAGGAACATCAGGATCGGGGTTATCGAGACTTCCTGATACCTGTCAGTACGGACATCTCTTGAAGTAGTTGGATATCGACTCACCGCCATGATCAAGGACATGGAAAGGTTGATCACTACGACCAGTATCCCAGACATATGTGGATCCATTAGTACAACTAGCGGTCACAAAGCACTCGACGTGACTAAGCGCCCTTGAAATCATCAGCCTCTACAACATGTCATTAGAAAAGCAAGGACTCACTTGACTGTCAACTCGTTGATATCAATAGCAGGACAATCCAAAGTCTTCACATTTGAGAAGGTGCCGGTCTCTTGTTGATGAAAGATTCGAACCTGAGTTTTCGTCTTGCTTAAATCGGCGGGACCGTGAGGAGACGTTGCTGCAAGGAAAATTGGCTGCGTCGGATGCCACATGACTTCGAAAACATTTTGCTTTGCTGCAATGACCAGGATTTGGTCCTTGGTGCTAGTGTTCCAGAGACAGATCTCGCCACTGTTCCTTTTTAACTCCGGAACATCGTTGTCGTTACCCGTGATACTTCGAGGAGAGTATCCGACAAGCAAAAAGTCAACAACTCCAGGTGCCTTGCCCCATTGCATAGTGGCAGGTTGGTAGGACCACTTGGCTTGGTTTCCCAGCTCGTCACAGGGTTCCCCAGATCTTTCACCACAGTATTCGGCAAACGGAGACTGCGAGATCGCGTCGCTGTCGAAGCTGTATACTCGAACGGCATTTCCATTACTTGCACAAGCAGTTGCAATACGTTCGTGGTAAGGCGATGCAGCAACAAAATTGACCTTCTCGTTATGCTGCCAGATACCTCGGAGGTCCATGCTAGAGCCAGCTTCCGAAACGGACCAGACTTTGACCGTCTTGTCAAAGCTTGCCGTAAAAGAAAATCCATTTTTATCGCAATGCGTAGTTGATACGACAGATTCGTACATCCATGGCGACTGAGTGGTTCGCATTGAATCTAGTGCATTGGCATTCTCCTTGTCGTCTTCCTTTTCCACAACAGGTCGGACGACCCTATGATCTGGGTACAGTTTTACAGTGTCGAGTGAAGTTGAGCCAACCATAAGGTTTCCGGGCTTGTTATATTGCATATTGTGGGAGTCGGAATGAGCCAAAGCACCACAAATGAACGAGTCTGGACCGGTCCATGTGATGGACGATATGTCGCCAGAGCAGTCAGTCCACTCGCTTTGCCGAATGAGAGCATCCTCCAGGTAGCTGTTTGCGACTACCTTGAAGGAACTTTGACCTCGACGGGCCTTCACAGGAGTCATTCCAAAAATCTCGCGAGCTCCCAGTATTGAGATGAGGTCGTGAGAGGTGACCTTACGTTGCACAACACCGTCAGGAAGCTCAGATGGTGTATTAACAGCCTTAGTTGAAGCATCTGCTAAGAAATCGGCGATTGCTGCAATACTCCGCGTGTAAAGAAGCCTACTCTTCCTTTGATTACGCTTGGGGTGCTCGAGCGCCTTCAACATCTTTGAAATCGGAATCTTGTTGCTCTTCATGAATCTAACGATCTGATCGGCTGCATCGGGGTAGCGAGAGCCTACAGCCAATTTGTACTCGTCGACGAGGAATTGGCGAAGCTGAATGATCTCTTCTGACGAAAAAGGAACGTGGAAAGACTCGGAATCAGCCTCAAGTGCTTCAACTTCCTCTCCAAGTCCTAGCCTAGAAAGCTTTTCATGGAGCTTCTCTCGAATCGCATTTCGAACGTAAGGCTTGAAGTCGTCACCCATGTTCGAACCATGAAATGGTGCCAAGTGGACACTCGGCTGGGACGCCGACTGCTGGGGCTGTAGTCGAACTACATTGCCTCGAGCTAAAGCAGGTGCTCGGAAAGCATCCACACCAATGTGCTCATCTTGGCCACTATTCTGCATGCTTGATCGATTAAATTGTTGATACAGCCCACTGATCTGGGTACTCTGTCTTTTGATGGTCCCGTTGTGGTAGGCCTCCTCTTCTTGGCGCCGAGCTTCTGCCATTTCTGCCTTGGTCCTTCTCTTTCGTTTCGGCTTCACTTCTGAGATTTGCTGGACTGGTGTCGGTTGGACAGATTTTACCATTGGAGAAGTCACAATAGTACCTGCGATGCCTTCGGAACCTTCTAGGTTGCTAGCTCGCGCAGCCGCCATCTCCTCCTTCGTTCGACGCTTTCGCCTCTTGAGTTCGTATGCACCTTGTGGTAATTGAGCAGCAGCTCGCCGTGAACGGGACATCTCTGCATCCTGTTTGTTCTGTCTGCCGGTCTCGGCATCTGTGTGGTCATTGCTGCAAGAGGTTGAAGGTGAAATTGAAATGGCTCGACGTCGTTTCCTCGGGGGATGCTGCTCTAGTTCTTCGCTCGGGGGCGTCGAACCAGTATCCGGGGTGCCAACGCTTGACTGGAAACCAACCATAGTATCATTCTGTGCGAGGAGAGCTTGGACGGTAGGATCTTCTTCTTCCAATCTTTGCTTTACAACCTTTTCGACTCCCTGGTTCACAAACAGATAAGCGTTCAGTTTCATTTGACTCTCGAAGGCAGGCGTCAAGGTTTTGTTATTCTTCAAATAATGGGTCATAAAGCCCGGAACGATCACCAGTCTTGAGGCTGCCTATGAATATGTTAGTATATCGTATTCAAAACACTGTCAGGATTTCTGAAGGTCGAGTTTACTTACGGATTGTCCGATCTCCGTACGTTCGGCGTGGGTAAGGTTATCACGATATGGGCGCACTGCTGCATGGACGTGGGGAAGTACCTGTTTCTCTAGGACTCTTCTCATTTCTGGTTCCATTGGCGGAGGCATAACACTTGCTTGTGCTCGGTCTCTGCCAGTGATTATTGACGGGCCACTAACGGCTGGGAAGATTGGTTGGCCGCCATTACTCATCCCAGGACTCGAAGACAACCTTTGAAGCTGAGGACTATTGGCGATTGTGGGTGGGAGAATTGGCGCAGAAGAGTTGCGTCCAACTGGTGGAAATGTCTGTTGCACTCCGCCTCCCAACTTTCTTCGCTTTCTACTAGCGTTCATGACATTTGGACCAGGACTTCCACCAGACACGCCAGTACCAGTATTCTCGTCCATATAAGGCATTGAAGGCTGCAGCTTAGGGAGCTGATCTATACTCGCACGCTTGTTGGCTCCGTTAATGCGCGGGGTTGGATGTGCGGATAATTGTCGAGGGGTACCAAGCGGTACAGATCCATACTGAGGCCCTGAACCCATCAATCCAGCTACAGGCCTGCTCTGCGTATTGACTCGGCTTGGAAACTCGGTGGGGTCGGGAAGACCATTGAAGATGAAAGGTCGCGAGGTCTGCATTGAGGAACTCGCGCCGGTAGGAGGTAGGAAGTTGTTTCGGTCGGGTACTGGATCTAGGCGCGATACATCTTCATCATCGCTGACAAGATCGATTATATCATTCCTACTTGCCCTAAATCCGGTCAGTAGAGGTTCGCAAGAAGTCGCGTCGCGCGATCTACTCACGGCATCGCGCCCCCTGGAGGAGCCATGATGAGAAGCCAGGGCGAGGGTAGATGCGTGACGCATCACAGTGGTGAACGAAAAGCAAAAGAGGAGAGCCGGGCCGCAAATAAAGGCGTTATCGCGCAGAAGAGGAGGAGGTAAGGAGTTATGGTTGCGTGGGGAGAGGTCAAAGGGACCTTGAAGACGGGATGCGGTCGCGCCAGACCCTAGTCACGACAAGGCTGAAAGAACTAGAACTTCACCTTCACAATGCGATTGTCTTCTCCCAGTAAAGAACGGAAAAAGTAATGCACGCGACTTCGAATCTACGCATATGTAATCTTATACATTACTATGTATTCCTAATATTAGGAAGATCCAAATATGATATAAGGATTCCTGCAAGTGAGCTTCCCTTTTTGATTGGCGGCCATGGCTTCGGCGCAACTCAAGGCTGAGACCCAGCCATCGGAAAGCTTTCAAGACCCCGCTGGCACTAAAAGGACATGAAAACAACAAATTGAGATGATCTTTGGCTGTATTGTCAAAGTCAACTTTGATTGAAAAGAACGTCAAGAAAAATTCGGTATTTTAAACGAGCCTTTCCCCCATTTCAGGTACCACCTTCGTAACTGCATAAAACACTGCCAGATCCATTTGGTACAAGCCAATTCCTTACTCCTAAGGCCAAAACCTAAAGACTTCCTGAGCACCAGAAGTAAACTGATATAACACTCCTTTTCATCATCCACAATCTCTTTGCAGGCCGTTCCCTCCTCGGTCGGGTCCTACGACATCTCTACGCCGGAACCACAACATCCTTGCTAGTATCTAACTCTTCGTGTCTGCGAAGATCCATCTTCTTATCCAAGAGCGGAACGACATATGGGTCGAAAGTTTGCCAGTACGGGTTCTCTAAGTGGTATTTCTGGCTCTGTAGGGACAAAACGTTAGCCATATTCGTAACAATTTCACAAAAGAAACCCGAGCTGAAAGACTTACACTCTCGTTTTCGAAACGCTCAACAATCGTAAATGCTCTTGGATCATGGACATCTTGCATCACAAGCCAATCGACAGTCTCCTTGTCCTTACGATAAATTCGTGCGGCTTCGATGAGCTTAGCCTTGATACGCTCAATAGAGTCTGGCTTGTCGTTTGCGTAGAGATGGACAGTGAGTGTGTAGACCATGTTTGCGGATTTTGATGGCTTTGTTTGATAGAGAGAAAAGGAGAGAAGGGAGAAAGAAATAGGACTCAATTGCAGATTGATACAGAAAGTTTTAAGTAAGAGGGGTGATGAAAGTTTTAGAGCGAAAGAAGGACCGACGAGGGATCCATAGAGGGGTAGCTCTTGCCCGCATTCTAGCTTCGCGTGGCGGTAGCAAAAAGCATCGTGAAAATATACTTCGTCCTGTGACCTCTTCTCTTCCTCGCTTCTTCGTCAAAACACGGCTTTATATTTTCTTTTGTAGTATTCGTAAACGTTTGTTGTGGTCGCGGGATGATACACAGTACACCTAATGGGACCCAAAGATTCCCTGGACGCCCGAACTATCAGTGTTGACGCCCATACTCATCGAAAATATGCCAGGGTACATTGGGGCAATCCCCGGCATGTACTTTGGTCTGCATACCTCTACGCCTTTTTGAGCCAATGGCTTCTGACACATTTTCAGACACGAAAAGCGAGAAGTACTTCGCCATCCAAGCAAATTACGCAGCTCCGGCCAGTTCTTCTTACTCCAGCCAGGATGTCAAACGGCGAAAGCTGCGTGACGAGAAAGAGGTGGAAGCTGCCAAAAAGGAAGAACGCCAGGCACGCCGAATTCGACAGGCGAAGATCCTTCACGAACCACTTGCGGGTGGAAGCCTGAGGAGGGAGACTGGTATCGATGGTTTCAATCCTGCTCAGATCCTTGCTGGAGGTCTCGTACCACGGGGACATCACACGCTTATTGCCCCATCAAACCGGGAGATGGGTTCTGGCATCTTCAGCATCGGCCACAAGCCAGATGTCGGCTCTTCAGTTTTTGAATTGAGACATGGTGAGTTGGTAGCGTCCTGATCACGTTGCTGTGTGGGATAGATACCGTGTTTTTCACACTATGGGGCGCCGCTCTTCAGCCAATTGAATGTTGGGTTCTTGCCAGACCTGTTTACTGACACAGTGCAGCAATCAACGGCTATATTCAATTGTACCAATTCGATCTTCAGAACAGCAACCTCTCCTCTCAAGATTTTGGACTTGACTTCCAAAATTATGCCGAGGATAGGATCGCAGGGCGTCCACTTACGACAGAGATTACATCTGTTTGCGCCAATGAGACATATGGGACTCTAGCCACAACATGGCTCATCTGCGCTGCCAGTTATGGTATTATGCTCAGTCCTACTAGAGTGGAGGACGTCGACGGTAAGTCGAATGAGCAGATTTGTTCAGTGCCCCATGAAGTATGAAAGCCTTGAAACATCTTCGACCAGAATGGTGTCCTCCCATTACCATTCCTAATACAGGAGCCGAATATTCGACTTCTATGTTTACCTCTACGAATATACTTCATCCTTGGAAATGAATAAGCTGATTTTATGTCCAGAAAACAACATTCATTTAGATCGACGACAAGTAGTCCTCGGTCCCGGTGTTACACGAGGCTCAGATGTATGCATCTTCTCATCTACACCAGCACCACCACAGAGCAACCTCCTTTTCGCCTTCGGTACGAGTGCAGGTGTCCTAGCCACCGACAATCACGGATCGTTCGATACCACATTTGTTACCCCAGCACCAGATAAAGATCAACCAGACGACATCTTTGCCGTGGACTTTCTCGCCGACAATCCATCAATCCTGCTCTCTGGAGGCCGAAGAGGAGTCCTTTCCTTAACGGACCTACGCATACCAATGTCCTCTGCCAAGCCCGACACAATCACACATCCAAGCTCCATAACACACATCCGGCAAATCGACCAACACCGCCTCATAGTCAGCGGTCTCAACTCCAACCTCGCTCAATACGATCTCCGATTCCGCAGAACCCGCAACTTGAGGCCCACGCCAGAACAAAGGACAAAAGCAAAATCAAAACTCAACCTACGCCCCACCACAGCCATTCTCACATACCCGGACTACCAAAATTCCGCTAGCCACCAAGCGGGCTTCGATATCGATCTGGAAGCAGGTATTGTGGCTGCCGCGCAAGAAGCTGATGAGTTCACTCCTGCGGTTCAACTGTTCTCGCTCCATGGCGGTTACAAGCTGGCTTCGCCTCTAGCGAATGGCTTCCAAGCTAAGGGTGATGAGGACTTGTTGGTGAAGTGTTTGAGGTTTGCGAGGGATTCGGATAGTGGGATGAAGAGTCTGTATGTCGGGCAGAAAAAAGTTATTCAGAGGTATGCGTGGGGTGAGGTGGATGATGGGTAGACGAGGGACATCTGAATGGAAGTCCTGATATTGTTGCTGTAGGGATAATACATGGGTTGGCGTTTCTGTACGATTAAGCCTGGTCTATGGAGACTAGACTGTACTGTCATGTAATTCCTACTTGTGGATAGGGTTTTCTCCCTGGGTCTGGTGGCAGGAGGTGTACCCTGGTAAGCAGCAAAGACAGTAAGAGCAGTGTTAGTATCTGTAGAAGTCTAGTAGATGAAGATATGGTACGGTACAGAAATGCTCTGTACTGGAAACTAGAACGATGAAGGAATGATACCCAACTCACCACCTGTACTTTCATTGAATTACCGATTATCATCTACTGTATGAGAACCTGTGCATTTTAGCCATGGCGTCAGGCAAGTACTCCATCAAATCACCCAAAACATTGGAGGCACCCAGAGTATGAATAGATAAAATTTCCCAGTCCCCAAAAGTTGTACATTGAATAGCCAAAGGTCTATCCAGTTCCCTCTAAACGACATGCTTCCCTGCATGCTCTCTCATCACAACCATCGAGCTAAGCAGTAGCTCTCATACGCCCTGCAATGCCAAATCTTCTAATCCGACTGTCTAATGTTCATATATTGCAACTCGTTCCGAACCAATTCGGTCTCGCACCGAGAATCCAACCACTCACTTAATTTTCAACTCACTCATCACCACCATCCTCCTCATCATTCAACGGCTTATACTTCCCACTCTTGACACTACTCCTACTCGACCCCTCCCCATTCCTCTTCACCATCCGCGAGATCCAGCCCCCCACACCCTCATTCGTCGAGTCGTCGTCCGCATACTGCGGTTTCCCATTCTTGATATTGACGTGTGGAGGGTCGATATCAAGGCCTGGGATCGCGTTCGAGGGACCAAGACCAGGCGGACCTGAGCCTTGGATACCTCTTCTCAGATCCATGGATGGCACGGGCGAGCTGGCGCCCATCAGTGAGCCGGCTTCGGCTCGGGTTTGTGGAGTGGGCATGGCGGTTGTGGCGTCGCCAAAGAGGACGTCCATGTCTTCTAGTCGGATGCCGGCTGTTTCGGGGTAGATAAAATATACTAGGGTGATAGTTAGCGAGACATGTCTAAAGGGAGAAATTGAAGGGAACTGAAGTACTTACCAACAATGAAACTCGTGACACAGAAAAAGGCGTGTACGAGGTAGAGGCGCCACTTGATAGATTCTTGCAGCACTGGGGTAAGTTCTCCTACAAGCCAATTGAACGCCCAATTGGTTGCGGTGGACAAACTAGTACCCTTGGATCTGATGCTGAGTGGTAATATTTCCGGGGGATAAAGCCAGGGAATTGGTCCCCAACTGAATCCAAAAGCGGCATTATATATCATGACGAAGATAACGACGAGAGTTGGCGTCATCAGGATGTCCAGGAAGAGGAAATAGGATATCAGTGATAACGATAGTGCCATGGCGACCGCACCGCTGAGAAGAATGAAGCGTCGACCCCAGCGATCTACCAGGTACCACGGCGGCACTGATGACATGAGGTATGTAATGGCGTTGATTCCAGTCATCAGAATAGCCTGGCGACCAATCCATCCGGCTGATTCGAAGACCAATGGTGCATAGTATGAAATGACGTTGATGCCATTGAGTTGCGCGAGGGCTTGGGCAGACATTGCAATAAACACTCGAGTGCGGTAACGTCGGAACATGTCAGAGTACGACTTTTCTCCTTCCTGTCTTGATAGCAACACATCCATCTTGATTTCTCTGTACTCGTCTCTGGCTTTGGCGTTGTGGATATCTCCGCCTCCATAGAGGTTGGCAATCACAACGATACCCTCCTCATCATGGTCATTGTCCAGGAGCCATCTGGTATAGTTAGTACTTTGTCGCGTATGGTTTAGAATATTGGTCCTACCTTGGCGACTCGACAATCACCAGACTTCCTAGGCCAAGAAGCGCACCCATAACGCACTGCATCAACAAGGGAATTCTCCATGAGTAGTTACTGTTGATGTAACTGCAGAAGTAGTCGACCCAAACGGAGGTCGCATACCCGGTAATGTTGCCAGAAAATTCGATACATGCAAGCTTTCCTCGGTTGTGTGGAGGTGAGATCTCGGACTGATAGACTGGCACAATTGTTGAGAGCATACCAACACCAACACCGGCAATAATTCGACCCAGCAGCATCATTGGCATTCCATTGGCAAAGGTCTGCAGGGCACCACCGACGAAAAATATCATAGAACCGTATAGAATTGTCTTTCTTCGCCCAATTATGTCCCCTATTCTTCCGACACAAAGGGATGAAAAGAATGCTCCCACTTCAAGGATAGCTACCATAGTACCCACCTCCGCTTTTGTGGGTTGGTTGAAGTAATCTTTGAAGAATGGGCCGCTACATGTTTGTTAGCTGGGTCCATAGGGAAATCAACAAAGTTTGGACTTACGTGATAATGCCCGACATAACACCTTGATCATATCCGAAAAGAAAAACACCTAGGGATACAAATATACTTGTAAAGTACCTGGACCTTTGTTAGTAAGTATACTTGGTATCGGAGCAACTCATCCTACACTAATGCCTTGCCCGTCAGGCCGTGCATCTGCCTTTCTCCTCCCGACATGATGGCGGCGAGTATATGTTCTGCCTTAGAGATATACCGGGGGGCCGGACTGGGGACTTCGATCTCCTCCTTAACGAGTCCAGGTTGATATTCTTTGAGTTCGAAGTCGTCGTTCTGGTCGTGATATCGGACCTTCTTATGCCGAGAAGCCCGTTTCGAGGAAGCTCCAAAGACTTGCTCGTCGAGTGATGCACGCAATTTTATCTGTAAGGGGTCCTCAGCATCCGCCAACTGTTCTGCAAGATCACCAGTATCGCTCCAGGAAAACTCAGAGCTGGGCGACGACGATCTCGAGAGGGAAGACCGGCGGCCCTGCTTTTCGTCTGAATTCCGGCCCAGCAGAGCAGCAGAGTGGGAGTCGGAACGCGAGCCTTGAGTTGATAAGGTCCTCAAGGGTATATTGGCAGGACGACGGGGAGGCTTTGGAGAAGGAATGGTGAAGGTTAGGACTGTTTTGCAGCAGTCCTCCGCGTTGGGGATGAAGAGCGGTAGCGGTGCGGTGCAGTTGACGTTGGTCAGTCGTCAAGTTGTCAAAAGCAGGGCAAAGCAAGGGTCCTCTCGCTCTCGGGAGTTCGTCAAGTAGCTAAAGGAGTGTAGCCATGAAAACCTTCAACGACAAAAGTGGGACAAACGCATGAATGATAGGCGCGCGTGGAGCGGATGAATTGGCCAGCAGATATGTACCAGATGCACAAAGATACCGTGGATAACGAATTGGGCGAGGTGATCAAGGTCGGGCTGAAGCTTGAGATCCACGATTGTTGGCACGAGACGACGCCGGATGACGCTGGCCTGCCTCTTCGCAGTGGAGTTGAGCTGACCCTGGCTGGGTCATGTGACTGATCCGCTCTCACGGAACCTGACGGGAATGTCATCTTGGCCCTGGCGGTCCCCCCTTTTTTTGGGGTGCGGGGGCGTTGGACCCTCGAAGCCAACTCAAGCCACCATCCATCCATCAAGCCATCCACCCTTCACGATCTTCCGGCCCAGCAGCACAATCGATAACAAATAGTCCGGTATCGATAGGCATCTCGATAAAATCAATGCTATCGAGGGATAAGCGAGATGTCTTGTTGATATCTATATCGTTGGTCTTCTCCAACGATATATTTCTCGTCTCTTTTTATGTTTATGGAATTTCATGAATTTTGGTCGATCGGAGGATCATTTGCTCAAGCTTCAAGAGAGATGGTGGTTACAGCATGTGGTGGAAGAAGCTGCATTATCGGTCGAATATCTGTCACCAGCTTGTGAGTAAAGGTATATATCATTATTAGAATCCTTTACTGCAACTGGTCGTATCTTTCCTACATTTATATGAACGGGGTTTCTTCCATGAAATAAAGGGTGCCTTGAGAAGAACTATGAAATGTCAGAAGCTGGGGAGAAATCTTTGAAAGGTACGAGTAAAACCGCCAATTGACAGACACAACCTGTGGCCCATGAGCAATCCAAGCGTAGAGACCTCTAGAAATTTCAACCTCTTCCCCGCATACCCAGGAGCCGGGAATGCAAGATGCTTTTCCAAACCAGCTGTCAAGCAGTACGACCAATGAATGTCGTGACCCGAATTGGGCATATGAATTGAGTCATTGGACACCTACCGTCGTTCATCCACCTGTTCCGCAGAGGAATCAAAACTTCCCGCATACCCAACAACGTTTTTCGTATTTATGAACAGCTTCAGCTGTCGTCGTCGTCCCAGAGGCGAAAGTTGGAAGATCACGACTATTTTGAGCAAGTGCCACCAGTTGAGGATGTTCGAATCGTTCTAGAACAAACATTCATCCTTCCCACAGCCTCCCAGTATCCTTGTACACACCCAGAAGAACAACAGAGATTGGATGTAACTTGAAATGATCCAGCCTATGAGCGTGCTTAGCTGCCTTCTCACTAACTTCCCTGGTAGCCCTCGCAAAATACCAGAGAAGGACTTGCGATGGAGGCTCACTATTCTTTTGAGCAGAACATCAATCTGAGATCTCCCCAAGGAGCTCGCATCGGACACCATTACATGATCTACGTTTTCTGGATCCAGGTGATAATAAAGAGCCTCATGCTATGCCCATGCCCAAGCCGTGCAGGAATCACCAAATCTCGTCATCGAATATTAATTGCTTCTCTGGCATCCCGTTCCGTAAGCGACAACTGTATGCCATCCTTGCCACTGCTTTTCCTGGATCTGCCCCGGTCCATAGCGGTCCAGAGGGGGATTCGTCTTGGAGATCGACTGAATGCAGGTCGCTGGCGAATCTGGAGACGTAAAATGGTGGTTGCATAACTTGAAACTGCAGGCCACCAGGGCTGTGCAAGAATAGAAAAAGTGATGACAACAGGGCTTTTCCTGGCCGACCTCGATATGTTAGAGAAATATCCCCCCCAGAACGGCGATATAAGAAGGCATCGTCTGTCGGCATTGAGCGGTTCATCAAACCTGAGCCTTGCAAGATCGCACGAGCAATTGAATCCCAGAACCCAACGCGGGCATTCGTGTGGCTGGTTGTGCTGGAGATAATTTCGGAGCAGGACAACCCCCTGGCTCCATACAGCGGAAGCGAGGCCCTCGACCAGCGTGGCATGAAATCACCTTCATTCTAATTACACTCATCGTATGGTCCAGCAGTTTCTTCTCCCTCACTAATTCAATCCTTCTCTTCTCGCACACCTCTCATTATCTGTCGCAACCACACATTCCTCCTCCTCCGCCACCAGACGTCGAATAATTATAATCAACAATCAACAATCAATTGACGAGACACTCGAGGATTGCGCGAGGGCTGGATTTAAGTGGCTTACTGAGGCGTTCCTGGATACGGAAGGCTGGAAAAGGGAAAGGGCCATCGCTTCTCGAGCTAAAGCAGCCCCAAACACGAGAAGGAGGCTGGGCTGTCAGAAAGTGAGAAGCAGGGAAGGAGAAGAAAAACACTGAGGTCACAACAACATCCAACCCTCGAGTCGACTCTCAAGGGATAGAGCCATTGCCGTCTGCTGCTGTCGCCGCCAGATTGTGCTGCGATCAGCTACTTACTTCGTCATCTCGAGTTTGCGACAACAAGGACTCGACTGCAGATAATTGATCTACGCTGCAGCCCAGCTCAGCCAACCCGTGCAGCCACCGACTGAAGCACATACCAAACGCCTCAATCTTCCCCACGAAATCGAGAAAACCTTGTCGCAATGGGTTCAACACAGTTTGGAAACTTCCATGTAAGCTGTCATCCATCCTCTGCGACACTTGAATGACTCGAGAAATATGTGCAGAGCTCTAGCTGACAACAATTGACATGTAGGACTTCTGTCGCGACTCCACCCTCCCTATCTGCAACGTACGATCCTTCATTCCTCGCGATCCTCGATTGTCAATACTAATTGAATTGATAGATATTTCCTGGGTTCACATACTCAAATCCGTCGGGATTCGAAGGAGGATGCGTCCTGACAGGCATATCGCTCGGTGGAGGAAGGCATCTGGGTAACCTAGGTTGGTCAATTGAAGAGATGGTCGGCAGCATTGGACTAACAACTTGCAGGCGTGATATTGCTCTGTGGAGTCGCGATTTTGGTCTCAGCATTTCTGCTATGGCGGTCAGAACGGAAACAAGCAGCAGTCGGCCGAAGGTAGGACCAAATCACCTGTGCGCGTCGCAATGACTGACTATTTAACCAGGGAAATGCAACTATTCCTCCTGGCCTACATCATCATTGAGATATGTGAGATATTCACGGTCGGAAAGATCCCTGACCTGAAGGAGTCTGTTCGGATAGGGTTCACTGGTATTCATCTCGGCATGATCATTGCGACTTTATGGATCCTCATGCTGAACGCTGCTGTGGGTTACCAAATACTTGACGATGGCACACCACTCTCGGTCGGACTCATGGTCGGTTCCGCCGCTGCGCTCTTCATCGGAACTGGATACATCGCTTTAGACACGGGATTTCAATGGACAGGCCACTTCGATAGCAGTCTAAGTGGTAACAACAGAAATATCGCCCTCTACGTCCTCTATCAACTGGCCCCTCTGGTCTTCTTGTTCATCTTCTTCGTATTGGAGACGGTGTTGGTAATTCGAGTTCTGGGCGAGAGGAAACCCATGATTTACTTGTTTGCGGCAGCTCTCCTGTTCGCCATTGGACAAATCTTCAACTACGTGATCAGTATCCATATCTGTAATGGAACTGACGGCAAAATCGATGGATCGATGTTCGAAACCCTGTTCACCCTCCTCTCGGTCGTCACTATATGGGTCTTCTGGTCCAGCATCACCGAGGACGATTGGCCAATGCCTGTGAATAACACATACTCGTGATGAAGCAAGAAAAAGCAACACGGCATGAAAAATCGGAGTTTGGGGCATCTTGTTAGGAGCGGCACGTCTTTAACGACGATATTGTCTTGAGTCAACACAAAATGCATGTTATTGGACGTTTATGAATGAAGACGCGGGGGATTTGGTGACGAGCTGAAGTAATCCTGGGGAGGGCGGATAATACGAGAAGAGACGAATGGGGAAGTATGTTTCTGGGGAGGAGGATTTGCATCTTGGATGCTGCATTCAGGTGCCCGGTGGTTGTGGATGGTTCGCTTTGTATATGATTTCGCATGTTACAGTATACCCAATGGAGCGCTTAATGGCAAGCAAGCAAGAAATAAAATAAAGATATATCATAAATAAGCATCAATCTTTTGTTCATGCTTGTACCATTGAGCTGTCAGACAAGTTCCTAGCGAGGCTGCAAACTGTGCAGAGCGTCGTGATTCCCTTCCTAGGATCAAATTAGAGTACTTTTGACTTGAATTTCAAGCCAATGCTCTTAAGTTTCTAAATATCTGTATGTCCACGAAAGTCACTTAGTGCAAAGCTCGTGGCAATCTCCCTAACGTCGCGAGGCTTAAGGCTATCAACATCCTTACCTAAGCATCTCAGCCTCGCCTCGGACATCTAGACTCTTTACCAAACCAACAACAGCAGCTTCGTAGCAGAGAAAGAAAATATGTCGGACTCGGACGACGACTACATTGCAGATGCTCCCTCTGACGACGAGAGGCCGCATAATGTCTCAGCGCATGGCACTCGTTCGACTGGTCCCGTTCGAGGAAATGCAGGTAACAATAGAGGCGAAACCAATACCAGCAACCGGAGAAGAGCTGCTTGGGAAGACATTCAGAGGAGTTGGGACACGGTTGTCGAGGGCGCAGATGGGAGTATCAATTCTGCAGTCGAGGGGCTGAGAGATGCTGGGAAGAGGAAGAGGTAGGGTTTACTCGTGCAAGAGACATTGCCCTGACACTGACTGCTATTGTCCAGACTGCTTCGAGACACCACACCTCTACAAAGAGGAATTATACGACATCTGGTGCTCATTCTCGATTTTTCGTTCGCAATGGTAGAGAAAGACCTACGACCCACAAGATACCTCCTCACCCTACGCTTCGCCTCCGAATTCGTCACCGAGTACTTCGAGCAGAACCCCATCTCCCAACTCGGCATCCTAGGCATGCGCGACGGAATCGCCATTCGAGTCAGCGACATGAGCGGCAACCCAGCAGAGCACATCGAAAACCTCAAGAAATTTCGCGAGCAGCAACCACAAGGAAATCCTAGTCTCCAGAACGCTCTCGAGATGGCGCGCGCAGCGCTCTTCCACTCTCCTTCTCACGGTACACGCGAAGTGCTCATTATTTACGGCGCGCTGCTATCTAGTGATCCGGGAGACATCCACGATACGATAGCGTCGCTCGTTACGGATCGCATCCGGGTATCTGTCATTGGACTGGCAGCCCAGGTCAAGATCTGCGCGGAGCTGTGCTCGGTCACAAATGCGGGCGATCAGAGTAATTACAATGTTGCGCTCAACGAGCAGCATTTTCGCGAGCTGGTTATGGCGTTGACTACGCCTCCTGTGACGAGGACGAAGAAGCAGTCCCAGTCAAGTTTGCTTATGATGGGGTTCCCGTCACGTACATCTGGTGCGGGGAAGACGATGAGCTTTTGTGCTTGTCATAGCAAATTGATTCGAGGTGGCTATCTGTGCTCCAGGTGTGAGAGTAAGGTTTGTGCGTTGCCGGCGGAATGTCCGGCGTGTGGGTTGACGCTTATTCTCTCAACGCATTTGGCCCGGTCGTATCATCATCTTTTCCCGTTGAAGAATTGGGTTGAGGTTCCTTGGTCTCAGGCGGGCAAGTCGAAAGCTTGCTTTTCTTGCTTGACGCCTTTCCCGCCTATTCCTAAGGAGAAGACGAATGGTGAGGAGGGTGTGATTGAAGGAGAAGTAATGGGCAATAGTGAGAGTGGGAGGTATGGCTGTGAGGTGTGCAAGAACCACTTCTGTGTGGATTGTGATGTTTATGCTCATGAAGGTAAGATTATCTCAGACCTTCTCTATTTCCTCAATTTTCGCTCCACAGAACTTTCACCTTGAACAGTGATTTGAGTTTTGAGTAACATGCTAACGTTCCTAATTTATAGTCGTCCACAATTGTCCTGGTAAGCTCATCCTTCATGAGAAACATGATCTGGTTGCTGACTGGTACCCTAGGATGCCAAAGCGATACCCGTGAGCACAATATCGGTATTGCATATGAGATCGAGAATGGCGGCGACCCAATGGTTGAGTGAGAAGGCTATGAGCAGCACGAGAACCAAGGCATAAACAGTGAGGCATGTTATTTGCTTTTTTGAAAGCTTTACAGGCGTTTGGATACCAAAAGGAGTCGATGGATGGCGTCGGTAAATGGTTGGAAGAACTCTCTCTGGCCCTAATGGTGCTACACTGGAATAGCCTTCCAAGGCTATTGAGAAAAGCATAGAACTGGAAAGCTGCATGGGGTAGCACGAAAGCTACGGATCGGGAGCTTGGCTCGTTCTCAGCGGTCCGTCCATGACATCAAAGGTATGAAGCGGAAGCTGTGTACTATTAGGATATGGCCATGGGCCGAGACGTGAGAGAATAAACAGTCGAGAGTAGGAGCACGTATAGAAACGCAAGCCTCTAAGATGAGTAGCATGGTGGTATGAATTATAGTATAGAAGTCAATTGCCAAATCTCCAATTAAGCGAGATAAACAAAACAATCTCGTCAACTCTCGCCCAACCTCACGTTCCTCGGCCCTCTTTTCCGGACACACCACCCCACCACCCTCCTTAAACCTACTACCTTCCTCATCCTCCTCAATTCCTTCCTCTGCATTACAATCCACTCACTCTCCGCCCACTTCCCCATCTCCACACCTCTCTCTAAGATCTCTACAAGCCTCTCCTGCACCTCAACCCCCCTCTCTACCTCCCCACACTCAGAACACTCCTTACTCAAGCCCCTCATATAAAGCAATGTATTCGTATCCTCGTTCCCAAAGTCCCTACACATACCCTCAAAAACAAGAACCCTATACTTGAGCGCCTTCCTCCTCATTTCCCTGCCCTTCTGCCCACCCAAAGTTTTCCTCCCCATCTTCTCTCCCTTCTTTAGATCACCGCAATGATTACCACTACTACCACTACTACCACCACCACCATCACCACCACCACACAACCTCTCATAAAACCCCGCCGCAATCCCCACCGCCCTCCTCGTCCCCTTATGCTCATCCCCCAGTCCCCCCCTCCACAATCCCACCAACCTTTCATGAACATCCCACGCCCTCTCCCACTCGCCACACCCTTCCAACGCAGCAGCCAGATTGCCCATCGCGTGCAGCGTGTGCGTGTGTTTCTCGCCGTATACTTTGACTCGTCCGTGGAAGACGAGCTCTGCGCTGGTGAGGCTGGCGAGGGGGTGCCCGAGAGAGAGGTCTGCGAGGCCGAGAATTTCGTGTAGGCTGAGGAGGACGTCGTCTTCGTCTTCTTTGGGAGTGGAATTGGTGTTGGTGTTGGAATTGAGACTGGCGAGTGGGTACAGACTGATTTGGTTTCCTGGAATTGGGGTACTGGTCCTAGATCTCACGGCTTTGTATTTAGTGATTGCGAGGGAGGCGATGGCTTTCGCTTCGGGGTATTGAGCGAGAGCAATGTAGTTACCACCTAGATTATTGGAGGCGCAGACGAAAAGTTCGGTGTCGTTGTTTGTCGTGGCGATTTCGAGGAGGGAGTTCAGGAGGGTGATGGATTCGGGGTGTCGGTTGGACATGTAGAGTTGCATTGCGATGTGGATGTTGAGGATTAGTCTGTGGCGGTCGTCGGGGTAGAGGATGGGTTCTATGAGGGTGAGGTTGCTGAGGCCGAGTGCGAGGGCCTGAGATGGGAGATTAGCTTAGCATGGATTCGAGTCGTGATGTTTTAAGGATTCACTGGGCATCAATGGATGCAGAAACTTACCTTTTCGCTCCTCGTGCTCTCATGATATGCAATCATGAACTTCTGCGCCGCGATAGAACGTGGCATCACGCAACCCATACACCCATCCATAAACAAGTACCCCTGATCATGGAGTAGCAAAGCGTCGATATGAGGAAGAGCTTTTCTCCTTCGCTGCCAGTCAACGAATGTCCCCAATCGAGTAATCGACGCAGCTAGGGTCATCGCAGCAGTCTCCCACGCGTCTTTACTTTCATTTTCTGATAACCGTTCTCGCGACCACTCGTGGACGAGTGGATGGAGAGAAATAGAACCAAAATCATTGACTGATACCAGCGAGAAGGCGACGAGAACGCTGACAGCTCGCCCCCAGAGGATCTGATCCCATCCCGATGGCATGAGTTGTACCAACAGACTGGAAGTGAAGACACCTTTGTCTAGCATCTCTGGACTTTCTATAGCCTGCTGGAATGTGGCGGACTCGATTCCATCGAAATGCATGAAGGAGAAGATGCGAAGTAATTCCAATGCAAGAATTGCGTGCTGTTCGGGCTTCTCTTCGATCTTTTGAATGGAGATCTCCCAGGTTGTAAAGACAGAATATTGATACTCGTTCATGCCAGGTCTCGAGCGGCCTAATTCTAGGAGATACTTCTTGCGTTGAGAGTAGAGCTCACAGAAGCTATCAAGGGTGCAGATCTGTTGCCGGACCACGGCCCCTGCTTGGTTGATAGCAAGAGCTAGATGGCCTAGGATCTTGACGATTTCATCTGCTGCCTTCGTTGCTTTGGCAGCATCGACCTCTGGCAGGGATAGAGAGGCAGTCTTGAGCAGCAATGATACAGCATCTTTGTGCTCCATCTCATCCACCCTGTACGAACCAACTGAGGCCACGCTTCGCAATTCCGGATTTCGGGTAGTGATGACGATTGTGCCGGTCTTGCCGGAGGGGAAATAATACTTAATGTCCAAAGATGGGTCATCTGCGTTGTCGATAATTAAGAGCCAATTCGATTGTGCGGAGAGCCAGGTTTTGACGGCTTCGATCGATTCCTGTTGTTTGCATTTCCGAGCAATGCGGAGAAAGCTCGCTTGAATCGTTTCAGTTGTGCTTGCATCTACCCAGAAGACACCCCAAAATCTCCTTCGGTTAGTTGCTGGCCTGTTTGGGAAAAGGAGAGGGTTGCGACATTCTCACATCGTACGACAAGCTTCTGCAAATTTAAGGCATATCTGTGTTTTGCCAGAACCACCCATGCCATACAACACAAAGCGTTGCTGAAGGTCCGCATACTCTCTCGTGACAACCAATTCGCCCAGCCTCTGACAGATCTCTGTCCGTCCGGTGAACTGTGCATTTACGGCATTGGGCACGAGGTAATACACGGATGTGATATCAGCACCATCACCTGTGCGATAGAGCCTTTTGATGCTTCTCACAGCCGCGACGTAAGTTTCATTCTCTCGAGATGAGAAGCGACAAATATCTCGATGTGTGGCGTCCGCAGGAATTTGTTCCTCATAAGTCGGAATCTCATTAGGAGGTGTCAATAGCGCGGATGTCTTCTCGACGACCTTGTAATTGCTGTCAGCAACCACTAAAAGTCAAAATTTGTACACTTACCATAGCATTCCAGCCATCTAGTACCCTAGTCTCATAGAAGCTCACGACACTGAAAGCCTTCGTATCCAATAGCTTCTTGAACTCAGCAGTCAAGATCTTAAGTTCTTCGCTCTCTTTCCGTAAGGCTTCCAGGAGTTGTGGGCGTGGTTTGTTCGCTACTATCAAGGGCACACGGGCGAGTATGGTGGCATAGTTCGCGAGGCTGCTTCCTTGGTGTGGTGTCCCGAAGAAGATAACGCCACGAACACTTTGATGGATGGAACGGTAGACTGATTCGTGTTGGGCGATTATGAGGGCCTGTAGATGACCATTGAGCCATATAGATGGAATGTTGCGAATAGGATGAAGGTCATACCTGTTTAAGCACTAATCCGCCGAGGCTGTGGCCCATCAATATCAATGGCCGTTTGCTCGCCTTCTGATATTAGCTAAGTGATTCTGACTGCGAGTCGGAAGAATCATGATCTCCCAGCTCTACACACGAGAGTATGATTGTAGCAGACATATCACTTCATCGGTACTGCAAGGTACTGAGAAGTCGTGCGAGTATTTAACGCGTCGGACAGGATAAGCAAGCACATAAAACTCAAACTCACGGAGTCATAATCCCTCTTCTCCATCAACGAAACAAGCAAATGCCTTGCATGTTCCTCGATTCCACTCTTGGAATTTTCAAATGCAGCCGTAGCATTGTATCCAAAACTCATCACTCTAGCTCTTGGCAGCTCCTTAGGCAGAAAATCACGAAGCCATAGTTTCTGTGATTTTGGTTCCGTCCATGTCCGGAATTTATCTCCGTTCAGACCATGGATTGCTACTATACTATGAAGTGCGAAAGAGGTGTGAGTATGCTGATGAAACATGGAGTGAAAGTAGAGAGAGAGAGAAACAAAAAAGGTATAGCTCACTCGAGACTCAAACTCAAATCACTACAAATAACAACATGCTCGCTTGCAGGACTCAGAACAGATATTCCCATAGTCAAACACAAATGAACGAAATACAAGGGAAATAATACGAAGAAAACCCCAAAAAAGAGAAGCAACCTCGCAGGTATGACCGAACATTTAATAGCCATGTTATCTGCGCAGCCTGCATGGCAAGACCCAATTATCCTGAGAGTCTGCCAGAAAGTGCCAGGATGTTTTCTGGCAGGGAACTGCGCCAGCGCACCCGACATGTTGGTATCGAATAAAATTGATGCAGAAGCGAAAATCCATTAAAAATCCAGGCGGAAACGTCGCAAATCATGCAGGGGCAGCACTTGAGGCCGCATTCTGAACACAGGCGCTTAGCAGTCCGGGCAGTGCAATTGACGCCTGCAGCATGTTAGAATTCCGCCGGAAAAGCATAGAGATTAGAGTCAAGAGGCACATATATCTTCACTAGATTGCGCGAGTAGATATTTCAGGCACAATATGGAAATAGCAAGGCTCGTGAATTGCTACGGACTGCCAATTGATTATAAAGGATTTTTTCTTTTTGATATTCGCAGAGGGTATAATTTGGTGCTCTAGGCAGTAGCTGTAGCTGTTGGTTGGGTGGAAGCTGCGGGTGCAGTCTTTGCCACACTGTACGCCTTGAGAAAATCAGGATCGTTGCCCATTTCTTCCTTGACCTGGAGGCTGGAATTAGTTCATGATAAAGCGAAGAGACTAGAGAGCACTCACAATGTCCAAGCCGCCAACCAAGTCACCATCAACCCACAATTGAGGGAAAGTTGGCCAATCCGCGAATTCCTTCAGTCCCTGCCGAACTTCGTCGTCTGCCAGAATGTTGAAAAACCCGTACTTGACAGAGTTCTCGCGCAAAAGGGCAACCAGTTGTCTCGAGAAGCCACACTGAGGAGCACTCGGTGTGCCCTTCATGAACAGCATGACAGGAGCAGCCTTGACGAGCGAAGATAGTCTTTTGTGTAGTGACTCCTTGTCCTCCTTGATCTCAGCAGTCGACATTTCGGGAGCGGTGGCAGGATCTTGTGGGGTTGGCGCATAATTGCTGAGATTCTTTGCTGCGGCTCCATTATTTGCTGGGCTGGCTGTTGCGCCGTTGACGGCAGCGCCAGTGCTTGGGGAGTTTGCATGCTTCTCGATAGCCGCGCGAACCTTCATAGCATCACTTCCGCTGACGGTCTCGAGAACCTGGCCATTCCGTTGTAGGACAAGGAATGGTACGGCGGTAACATCGAAGGAATCGCTGACGTCTGGAACATCCTCCGCATCCAAAGCAACCCATGATGTAGATAGAGGCTCAGTTATGGGGTATGATGAGGCAAGGGTTTGAAGTACTGTGGTCATTTGCTTACACTGAAATAAGTTAGCATATGCTCACAACTTCGGCTTAGAGCTACACAATTTGTATGATGAGGCGGCGCATCTGCAAGTCTGTGGGAGTGTGAGCTACAGATACTTACTGGTGCAGCCCATTCAGCTTTGAAGTAGATGATCTGGAGAGTGGTTGGTGGGACAGAAGCTGAATGTTGGTTCCACTCCTCCTCCGTCTTCAATTCTAAGAGCGTCGACATGTTGTACTTCTGTTGTGGTATGAGATTTAGCAGATGGCGGAGGCTTCGGGTATTTGGATGAAGGAGAACTGGTGGTCTTGGGGCAAGGCCAGGCCTTTTGTGTTGTTCTCTGCGATTACTTATCGGTTTGTTGACTGCGTGGCGGGGTAGTGATTGAGAGGTGGGGGATTGGTAGGACGGTTTGCCGGCTAGCAAGGAGGTTTGTCCGCTGCGACAGAGGTTATAGACAGTGACAGAGTTACGACAGCAGAATGGGAATTTTGTTGAAGGCGCGCTGCGTCGTTGTTTGTCGGAGATGTGGAGGTAAATGTTCTTTTTCGAGGCGGTTGAGGATCTGATAAGCAGCCCGCACTAATCAAATCGCGTCATGCATGGGGCACGTGATCATTCTGTACTTTGGCACTGCCAAGGACAAGAGGAGCTTTGCAGAGAGCACTCGGTCTCAAAGAATTGAATAAGAGTTCTTGATGGTGATTTTTTGGAATCTGAAGGTTGAATAACAGCCTGTACACCTCTAGGGAAGACCCAAGACACTCCAATAGTTGCATAAAGCGATGAACTGAAGTACCAAGCCTACCTTTTCATGAGCAGTTCAAAAGAGACCTTCGTCCTTGACACTACCAAGGAAGCCCCGGCTTCAAGAATGGAATACCGCTTACAGGAAGAACATCGTCGGCAGGCAGTGAAGATATACATCCGATGGCTATGTTGCCGTGATTTATTCTCTTTCAAGACTGCATTTTCCGTTAATTGTGCCCTTGAAGCCTTCGCACCCTCAAGAGACCGCTGTATGCAACCGGGATCGTCTCCGTATTCTCGTTGAACTGCGGGATTGTGATTGGAAGATGGTGTCTCAGAGCTTAATGCTACACTCTCTGCCGTGTTGGCCACTGCATAGAGAGCGGGTGATCTCCTCCCATGACATTGGTAACAATAAAGCCAAGACCCGTTGACGGGAAGGCTTGGAAGACAAGCTTTCTCTTCAAATCGCCGAGAATGAAACCAACAAAGCGAATGTGGCTGAGGCAGGTAGGGCAGAGCAGGGGGGCGAGGCCTGTTGGAGTGGACGTTTGAGCTGCGTCTGGAAGGCTATGCACCCTGCGATTGCGAAGTAGGCGACATTGCCAGAGTTCTTTCCGCCGAATTTTGAAATGACGATGCCAACAAAATCCAAGAGATGCATACGAAGTGGAGTGGTTTAAAAATAGTCAACTATAACATGACTACAGTACTTTGAGAGGTAACGGTCTGGATGACTGTACAACATACGGAACATGGTGCCGAGGACCACAAAGGGCGTAGACCGAGGACCAGCCGCTCTGGAATCCAGGTCATCGGTGGCGCTGCAAGTTTCGTTGGTTCAGCGTGGTTGGTTCGTTCCAGTTGACTTCCTAAGTTCACTTTCAGCAAGGAGCAAGCGCAGCGCATCGATTGCGCATGCCTGTCCCCGTCCCCAGCTCAGCTGCAACCCTTGACCCGCCCCTCTCCATATCAGGCTTGGCGCCGTCGGATCCTCAAACTTCATCCACCTCTCCATCTTCTCTTCTCTCTCCCTTCCAACGTCAACACATCACTTACTTACTCACTTTCATCTTACATTTGTCATCAGTCTTGTATATAGCTGATATTGACCTTAAGCTTTCGCTTCTATAGCTTCGCAGAGCCTCTAGTAAGTGCGCCGAGATCTCAATTGACTTTGCGACCTGAATTGTAGCTGACTGCTGCCTTCTTAGATCTTTCAATATGTCGAACCAAGGATACTACAACCAAGGGCCCCCTCAACAGCCTCCGAATGTGCGTTTGTTTTCAGTTCAGTATTTACTTCGTGCTGACAGGTTCTAGGCGTACGGTGGCTACCAGCAAGGTGGTTATGCCCCCCAGTATCCTCCTCAACAAGGCGGTTACCAACAAGGACCTCCAATGCAACAAGTACGTTACTATATCCAAATATTCTTGCGAAATTTGTATTGACAGAATATGTGTAGCAAATGCAATACCAACAAGCACCTCCACCTAAGCAAAAGGGAGGCGCATGCGGTGGAGGATGTCTCGGTGTCTGTCTGGCCACATTGTGCTGTTGCTGTGTCTGCGAAGAAGGTTGCGAGGCGTGCGCTGATTGTGCCGGTACGTCTACGCTCAAGCCGATGCCTGAAGAGTGTCCACTTGCTAATGCCAGAATAGAGTGCTGTGAAGGATGCTGCTAAAAACGGAACTTACGATACTACCCCAACAATGCTGCGCGCACGTAAATACACATTATTGAGAAGCAACAAGGCTTTATAAGAGGTGGACGACGTTATATGGAAAGGGAAGGAAAGGCAAAATGCGGTGCTCTAGGTTTTTTTTTGGTTGTTCACGGCCTCACAATTCTGCTGTTATTACCACTGTTTTGCACGCTTTTGCGCCTCTGAAATTTTTGGTGGAATAGCAATCAGTCTATAATTCATTCTTTTTCCTAGCCAGTTCCCATCTTTAACGCTTGTCAAGGCCGTAGTTCATCTCATTTCTGCGAACTTACAAAGTTGGCCATTCGATGCGGGGGATGGAACCATCTTTCGGCAATACGGCACAGACTTCCAACGACGACATACAGTAGGGTGCAAAAAGTCATTGCACCCCCCCCTGCCAGCCAAGGCATACTACCCTAATCGAGAAGTGTTTACCTTGCTGCTTTTTGACGCGTTTCTTAAAAAAAACATTATACTTTTACAGCTATTCAAGATGCCTCGAGTTGAATTAACTCCTCAAATGCGCGCTCGAATTGTCGAGCTTTCTTCTGAACGTTGGTCTGCCCCTCGAATTCATCGAAAATACCCTGAGATTTCGCTTTCTACGATTCGTTTTACGATTAAGTGGTACCCTTTTGGAACTATCGATTTTACTTCGAAACCACGAATTGGTAGACCACGAGCTTTAACAAAAGAGCAACGCGATCATGTATATGATATTGTAACTAACTCGAATCTTCAAATCAAAATGCGAGACTTACTTCGAGAAGTAAACGACGATTGTAAGAAGCGGTGTATGCAAAGCCTTCTTCGTTTGATGGATAAGAAGAAGTGGATTCAAAAGAAACGACCTTATATTACGCCGGCACACGCACAAAAGCGACTCGAATGGGCTATCCGTCATCAGGCATATACGTTGAACGATTAGATGAGAGTTTCGTGGTCTGACGAGTGTACTATTGAACGAGGAGTTGGAATCAAGCCGATTTGGACCTTTACTCGACCTCGAGATCAGATTAAAGAAAGAGATATACAACCAGTTCGAGTATCAGGGAAAGGAGTAAAGAAAATGCTTTGGGCGGCTTTCGGACATAATCGAAGAATAGGTTTAATACCTCTTGATGGAGATCCTCTTGCTGCTCGAGGAGGGGTTACTTCGTGGGTTATTCGAAATTTATACGAAGCGTTTCTTCCAGATATTATAGTCGAAGGAGGAGAATTCATGCACGACGGCGCAGGCCCTCATCGAGGCTTGATTGTAAAAGAGATACTTCGAGAGATGGAAATTCGAGTAATGGAATGGCCTCCTTATTCCCCCGATTTGAATCCAATCGAGAACCTATGGGCCTTAATGAAAGCTGAATTGTATCGATTACACCCTGAGCTCGAGCACGCCCCTGATACTGACGCAACTCTCGATGCCTTGATTCAAGGCGCACAAGAAGCGTGGCATGCTATTAATAATGGGATTTTGTATCGTTTAGCTACTACTATAGATCATCGAGTAAAAGCAGTTATCGATGCAAAAGGTTAGTATACAAAATATTAGAATCGAGCTTCTTATGTTTACTTTTAAAAGCGGCATAATAAACAATTCCCGATTAAGTCAGTATGCCTTGGCTGGCAGGGGGGGGTGCAATGACTTTTTGCACCCTACTGTACCAAGACGATTCACAAATCTTGGCGTTGATAAGGATGTTTGTCGCTTGGTATGAAAACATTGTGTCGTTGCAAATGCAATCGGGAAGTGTGTTGGGTGGACTACTCTATCGAAGATATGGTAATCTCTTCCAAGTGATGCTGCTTCTGGCTACCCCTCAGGGTATACTTAGTCGAATCTCAAAAACATGCAAAATCTTTCATCTTTTCGTTTGCATAATCTAGCTATCATCATGAATTACTTTAACATGTCAAGACGTGAGATTGGATCATTATGGTGCTCATTTGCTGTTCTCCCAAGCTCCTCAATACCGAATGGCTCCTTCCACGAGCGCGACTCATTCGGAACACTCCTAGAGAATCCCATCGCTCTTTCCCTATACTCTTTTGATGACGATTTTCATTTTGCGACCAAGAAAGTCTTCTATCTTTCCATTCTCTGTTTCTCGTCACCCAAACATCTCTTACAATCGAGTATCAACACAAACATCGCCACGCTGTACCGCCTTTCATTTATTTGGTGGCTATCTTTGAATACTGAGCTTGGATGCCGTAAAGGGAATGATTTGGTAGGTTCAATTTCAAGGATTAAGGAGCTTAATTGACGACGATAGTAATGGACGAAGATGCTAAATTGCTCTTTCCAGACCTGACCTCATCGTCGACAGGAGCATCTGAGCAAGTCCTTCACGATGTTTCGCTCAATGCATCTCCGCCTGGTAGATCTGGACTGGATATTGACCCTTCCATCCAAGTCGTAGGCGCAGACGAAGACAATACCGAAATGGACGTACAGCATGACCAACGAGAAGGACCTGGAACAAATATAGACCACTCTCAGGAGCACGATGTGGCACCTCAAACAGCCGATGGCTCTGGAAACGCCATCAGATATCAAGGCGGACAGGATACTTTTGCAAACTTAGATTTCCGACTCGACTCGCTGGGCACTCCTCTCCTATGAACATAATCCCGGGGGCTGGGCACGGTATCCTCACACCTACAAATGATGATGTCGATGCCATTAGCGATGGCCAGGGGCATGATTATTTCAAAAGTGTTACTGTCGCCCAGGCAACAGTTGATCCAAGGAATTTGATCATGGACTCACCTGAACAAACCCTCGTTGTAGATCCAGGTTATGTGGTACCGTTTCTCCAACTGACTTGAACCAACAGAGCAGTGTGCAGGAAAGCGAGCCTTCATATATGCCAACTATTTTCGCGGAGGGCCAGGAGGGGCAGACTGCCGAGCAGCAAATCTCTTCAAACGAGCAAATCGACGAGTTTGTTTTCACGCCCGTAGGTATGTACGCAGCGTAGATAAATTGAAGCTACCTTGACAGCCAATATCCGAAGACCTGCCAGAACTTAAACGCTCGTTCATGCTAATGAATTTTGCAGATGAATCAAAACTCCGGCAGAAGGACGCTTGCTTAAGATGTCGCAATATCAAGGTATCTTGTAGAGGTATGGATGGTGCTAGGTCCAAGTACCCCTGCGCAAGGTGCGTTCGGAATGGGTTGCAATCGCAGTATAAGAAGTACGTCGGACCTCCACGTAAGAAACGACCTCGAAGACCATCTCCAGTTCGACTATACCCGAAAACGACAAGACCAAGCGTGGTGAGAAACTGCAGTTCTTGCAGAGAGCTTCACTTGAAGTTTACGAAAGAGGAGCCTACGTGCTTAGAATGTAGGGACAATAGAAGAGTCTGTGTGTATCCCAAGTCTCAACATGAGCCAAATTCGGCTCAATTACCGACAGGCGTACGAGAGATTGCGACATCGAATTGGGTCGGTACCCAAGCTCTCCCAAATGGCCCGACATCTGGGACACTCGGGCACTCATTCACTAGGAGCACTTCTGTATCCAACACTCATATTCGAACGCTGTTGGATGATGGGTCGCTCAATTCTCCGCGGTGGTTGAGACACCGTACACATCAGCCTTCTTCCTTTCGAACATATGCAGACTCGATGCGCCAGGAGCCACAAAATGTTGGATACTCGCCAACCATGAACTCACAGACCCAGGGTCCAGCTCCTCAGACAGGCTTTGGGGCCAACGCGCCTACTGGCTACCAAACTTCCGAAGGCTCAAGTCCAGACGCACAAGGGTTGTTTGCAAGCAATTCGTATTCAGCGAATTCAACTAATGCTACGACTCCTACAGCCCTGACTGCCGAAGAAGAAATTGAAGAAGAGATACAAAAGCTCCTGAGGGGACGTAATGGAGAATGAATGTCAGTGCCACGGCCTGCAGGAGCTCGTTGGCAGTTATTAGATTCAGACCAGGCGACTAGAGGAAGCATCAGTCGAAGGACTGAGACTGAGGGTGGCAGAACTTTGGCATCGACGGGTCATATTACGCTCTAGGATAAAATTCTGGTAATTGGAAAGCGCGTTGCAGTGGGGCAGTGTTATTGACTTAAGTTGTGTCGGCTCGCTTAGACGGGAGTAGAGGGTCGGCTTGGGCTGTTGTCTTTGTGGTGCGCTGTGGGTGTGTCTCTGTGTACAACAGCTGCGCCAATCAGAAACGGTAGCGAAAGCTGGTTCACTGACTGCTTATATGAGCATTCAGACTTTGCTTGTGGATGATAGCCACTAGCGAGGTTCTAGCAGGGATCTCTCTAGCTACATTCGACGCTTGATCAAACAACATGGAATTCTCTTACGGCAATGAAGATCATTCTTCCATACTGAAATTTTGGCTTTTATTTTATTTTCCGCTCCGCTTGCTATTTCTCTACCTATCATTTCCCCACCCACTCCCAAAAGAAGCGGCAGGAGGTGCCTAGGTAAACAGATGTGGCGATGCCTAGACTAGACAAACCTCAAGAAATTCTACAAGACATTCATCCGTTCATCATCATGCCATCATGTAACCATACCGAGATTCGAAATAGAACGGGCTACATCTGCATCCGTATCCTTCCTCTACTCGTCCAATTGAACATAGTTGGCAGGGAAGAGACCTGACTTGCCGCGGAAATGGCCGAACCACCAGTCTTCGTCTGGGAATTCCTGTGGAAATTGTTAGTCTTGCTCGGTTACGCGACTTGCTTTTTCGAGAGGGAGGAAGGGAAAGTGGAAGTCTTACAAGTCCAGTAATAGTAGCTCCCTCATCGAAGCTCAATTCGTTGTCCTCTGCAGCCTCGTAATCATAGATAGCAGTAGCAGTTGGGCTAGGTGATCCCGAGGGAGCAGCTTCTGGCTCGGGTTCTGCCACAGGCGCTGGTGGGGGAGGAGCCTGAGCCTGGGTCTCTTCCTCGTCGTCTTCAACTAGCTCGACGTAGTTGCTGGGGAAGAGACCGCTCTCGCCTTTGCCGTTCGTGCCCATCCACCAGTCGTCATCCACCATCTCGATGTTGGTGACATACTCGCCCTCTACGAGCTCCAGCTCGTTGTCTTCGGCTTTCTCGTAGTCGTATTGGATGAGAGCTCGCTTGCCGCTGGATGCGGAGTCTTGGTTCACGGCTACGGCGGCGGCGGCTCCGAATGTGGCTGCTGCGACGGCGACGCCGGCTGTGCGGGCGGTATCGTGGCCGGAGGGCTCTTTGCCGTCTTGGATGTCGGTTTTCATGCCGCGTTCCATGCTGGGCGGGATCGTGGAAGGAGGATCGCGCTCGGCTGGGGCTTCCATCTCGGGTTCCTTGGATCGAGCGACTGGCATGGCGATACGGACTGGAGAGGATTCGCGTTCGGGAGTTGGCGGGGTAGGGCTGCGTTGGATGCGGGGTGGTGGAGGAATGTTGGGGCCACTATTGTCTTCTTCCTCATCCTCGTCAGGTCGTGATCTGTTAGGTAGGCCTGGCATAGGAACACCACCTGTTGGTCGGGTTGAGTTGTTGACAGGAGGTGGCGGCGGCGATTGGTCTCGGTCTCCTGTTGTTGATCGCGGCATGACTGGTGCTCCCATTGGAGCGCCGCCCTTGAAGCGGTCTCGAATCGCACTGATACCACCAGCTGGTGATGCGGGAGCTTCTTGCTCACGCTCTTCTTCGCCAGTTCGTTGTTGACCAATGCTGCCTGTACCAGAACGTCCTGTCGGGTTGGTAGCCACTGGTGCCCAACTCTTGCCTGAGTAACCGCTCTTCCACTCTCCACCTCCGCTTGTCTGGCTCGTGATTGGGGAGGTCATGCTTGGTGGAGGAGCGTCGCCTGCACCACTGAGGCCGCGCTGTCTTGCCTTCTTCTCAGCCCAAATCTGGGCAGGGGTCTTTCCACCTTCATCTGCAAAGGTTCTGCTCGCTGCGCCGACGGGTGCCGAGGGAGCGTTAGCAGGAGCAGATTGAAGACCAAATACACCAGGCGTAGGTGCCTTGGTTCCTGTGAAGTTTGATGCATTTGATCCAAATCTGTTGGCGACCTTTGGCTTTGGCATAGTGGTAAGTCTTTCTGATTGTGAGAATGCAGAGGACCTGTCTGCGAGAGACTTTGGCTCGTCGCTTGTATTGCTGGTAGCTGATACTCCGGTATAAGCCGGGGAAATCTGTCGCGGTCCATCATCGGATGGTTTCTGTGCCCGTGCCTTGATAGCTGCAATATCCACCTTTCCAACTGGCTCGTACGCGCCTTTTACTATGGTAGGTCGGTCATCTCCAGTCTTCTGTGCCTGAGCACGAATAGCAGCAATATCGACCTTTCCAATTGGTTGGTAACCTCCTCTGACCACATCTCCAGAATCGTCAGCTCGCCCACTACTGCTTCGCGAAGCATCAGGATTCTGCTTGGTCAATTCCGCCATGTTGACCTTTGTTGGCTTGTACGCCGGCTGAACCTTCTCCAACTGGGACCTTGTCACAGGAGGCGCATCTGCACCCCAGCCATCATTGTCCACATTGGAATCGTTCTGTCCCGGTCTAGACCTCGAGCCAGCCAATGGATTGAAACCAGAACCTGCGCCAGATCTCGTGGGGTTGAAGACCGGCTTGGAAGCCATCGGAGGTGGAGGACCGGAGGATGGGGGAGGGGCGGCGCTGCCAGCCGAGTACTTTGCTCCGGAAGCATCTGACACTTTCTGGATGATGCCCTCTGGAGTGAGGTCGCGATCGGATCGGGCTGTGATTTGGACGTGGTAACCCTACCACAAGTCAGTATGGAAGGCCTGAATATAAGCCACTTTATAGACAAACATGGAGAATCTTGGAAACTGCTGCAAGATGGCTTGTGAAATATCCCTTTGTCCTCTCAGGTACACCTTCTCCACACTACAACATGTCAGCCTGTAACCCAATGTCGTCGCGACTGCCAGGGACTAACCCATCCTATTAAGACATATTTCGGAAGCGTAGTATTTGGGTCCTTGACTTTGACGAATGCGAACTGAACCCGTCCCTCAGAGAAGTCCTCAATCAAGTCAATAAGCTCCCCCTCTATTTCGGGTGTCAGCAAACACGGAAGCCTAGGATTTGACAGAACAATATGCCTACCTCCTGTACTCTGGACCTTCAAAATACTCTCCTTTCCTCCACTGTCTTGTTGGAAGGCGTTCACCAAAGGGGCAGAAACGCTGAAGACTGCCCACTGGCCGTAACTTGGGGAGCTTGCCTGCGGGCCTGAAGGTGCTGCGGAATTGACGACGCCTTGGTAGGAGGATTTAATGGAGGGCCCGTTCGTAGAGGTATTTAGAGACGCCATGATGATACTGTTGCAAAGTAACAAAAGGGAATGGTAGCTTGCAGAGTGGTTGTAGTACTGGTCCCTAGTACAAAAGTACTCGGATTGATTCGTGTTCCCGGATCGTATCCTGGGCTGAGATCAACCCGCCGAGCTCGAAACGAACATGACGTTCAATTCACGAGCTAGACTCAAAATATGCTAGTGACAGTGTGTTGATATCATACCTGAGGCTTCACAAGGCATCAAAATTCCATCCCGCCTCATGTGAAATCCAGCTGCTGAGAGCCAATGATTCCCTGGAATCTGCAGCCTTACTTTCCTTCTTGAAAATCCATCCACACACTTGCGCTCGCCCTGTCCTGCCCTGTCCTTTGCCCTTCTTCCTAGACACGCGTGAGTAGGACTACATAATCCTGTCAGTACACCCTCTCTCATAATCTCGAAGTCTTTCTCTCTTTTCGCATCCCTTCGTCTTCGCTCCCCGCGCAGCAGCAGCTCGTCTATGCTCTCTGCTTGCTCTCAGTACTTCTGCAGTCGCGCGCTGTACTTGTCGCTAGCTGCACATGTATTTTCCCATGGACATGACGCAGTGTCCTCTCTTTTTGCAGGTTCTTGAGGCTGCTCTGCCAGTCTAGTTATCCCACATATCATCTCAATTGGTCTATTGTATTCTGACCACAAATCTCTATACAATTGCCCCGCTTTGCTTGTTCGTTTCATTGTATACTTTTCCTTTTCGGCCGAAGTGCTCAGTTGCCACTGACCTTCTCTACAACCAATACGAAGATATCATCCGAAGTCTTCGAAGACCGCAAAATGGATACATCGGCCAGTGATGCATCCCAGGATAGCTCGGACTCCTCATCGGCAGACTCGACTTCTGCTGACTCCCCTATGCAGGCCCCATCGACCATGAGCGAGAACCAGGACCCAGCAGAGATGGCTACCACAATCGACAATAATGAGTCCGAATCCGATTCGGACGTTTCTATGTCTGCCGAGACTGACGACGAGGAAGAGAATGACCGCCAGGGATCCATAATAGTGTTGAATCCAGGTTCAGCAGTTGCGACTCCCATACACGCCGAAATTACCTCCAAGAAACGAAAGTACTCGGATTCCGTTGGACCATCAAATGGTCAGCCCAGAAATGAGATGATTGACGAAGTACGGAAGCGTCTCAAGCCAGACGACGCTGTAAAGAACCATTGGACTCCGGAAGGAACTTTGCGCAAGGACAAGTCTCTATTACCGGCGGAGATATGGCACCACATATTTACTTTCTGCTCTGCAAGAAGTCTAGGTCGTCTGATGCGAGTCAACAAAACTTTCAATATGTATCTTGATCCTTCGCCACATCCGCCTCTGGTCCCATTGACAAAATCTGCTCTGTGGCTTTTGTCTTCAGACAATATTTGGCGTTATTCCAGGCAGTCCAGTAACTTGCATGGCTTGCCAACCCCTCTGTCAGGGAAGTCAGACTTGGATATGTGGAGGATGGCATGTGGTTCCTTGTGCCAATTCTGTGGAAAATCCAGGCAATCGAACCTGGTAGTCGATCAATGGCATCCTGGTCCAGGGGAGAAAGGAGTAGCTCCAGTATGGCCATTTGGCATCCGAACCTGTGGACCCTGCCTCTTAAAACAATCAACAAAAGTAAGTGTGGTTGTGGAAGTTCGACCCTTGAGTGCAGCTAATCGAAGGTAGGAAATCGATCTACTCCTCTCGTCTACAATTCCTTCTCCTTTGATGGCAGCTCTGCCCTTCATATTCCTCACCAATGAGCTCCATGTACTCTCCTCGGCTGCTCTCCAAACTGGGCAGCATCCAGCATTCCTACAAGTCACCAAGCATTTCTACAATCATCAGGTAGAAGAGATCAAGAAGGAATTCGAGGATGTCAAGGGCATGGGGACCGCGACAGCCGAGGAGTGGCTTAAAGGCTTGGAAGGTCGAGGAAGAGAACGGAGAACCGACGCAGCCCGCTGGGAACGATGGGAAGCAAGTGGTGGCATTGCGCGAATGCTTGGCCCAGAGAAGCAGAGTATCCAGCCTACAATGTCTGCCGCAGCACCTGCCGCCTCGATCTTGATGCGACCGACGAACGGCACTCTTCCACCCCATCCAGGAAACAACCCCCTCTTTTCCAATAATCAAATATCCCAGCCACTGCCTCACACTCAGAACGGATTCAGTGAGTATACACATCTCCGCCTGGGCCCATATGAGATTGCTACAAGTGATCGTACTAATCCTCGAGACTTAGCAACAAATCCGCCCCCTCGTTTCGATTCGCCAGCACAAAATGGGTTTGCTTCATATGCTCCTCGCCCCCAACTTGCAACTAAGCATGAAAGAACCAAAGAGGAAGTTGCTGAACTGAAAGCAGCACGCAGAGCAGAAATCGAAAGGAGATGCCAATTGCTCGATCCCCCCATTACGGCCGGAGTACTAGCACATATGCCATCATTTCAAGCTGCCATTCAGATCATACAACCGCTGGTTGACAGTTCTTGGGAAGTACTGAAACCGAGACTAATTTCCCAGCGGGAAGACGCCGAGCAACGCGAGAATGAACGACTTGCTCAGACCCGAGTGGTTCAAGAGCGTTTTGATGAAAGGCGTTTCCAGGACATGCAATCCAGATCGGACTCCAAGGACCTTGCGGACCGAGAATGGGACGATATGCAAGCCCCCTTGCGAGCCCGGATTGGTGGTTATGCTGACGAGATTGTCCGTGATGGCTGGAATGGAGGTGAAAAGGTATCCTACGAGACAAGCCCCCTCTTTGCTGCAGAGGTCTTGATCTACGTCCGGAAGAGGTTTTACGCAGAGGTTGCCAAGGACGAAGCTGCGATTCGCGCGACTGGAAGAGAACCGGAACTCGATCCACCGAATGGGCCTTTCACGCGGAAGCTTATATTGGAAAACATGAAGTGGGTATTCGATACTAAAATCAAGCCATACACAGAGCAATACCGTAAGGAACTATTTCTTTGCAATGCCTGCGAGTATGCCAACAAGTATTATGGTTTCGAAGGTGTCATCCAACACTTCGCAGCTAAGCACACCAGTGCCCTGAGTGTTGGAAGTGTCGTTGTCCATTGGAAGTCTGAATGGCCTGAATATCCCCCTTTCAATCCGGATCCTGACAATGCTGTCAAGCCGTACTATTCTGCTGCACCAAGTGCCATTGTTCCCTACCCGAGCAGTGGCCCTATTGCACAGCAGAGTTATGGATATGGTGGGTACCCTGCTCCAGTCTCTACACCGGTACCGGGTCCAAACCCACATGTCTATCAGGAGAGTCCAGGTCCGTACTATGGCCATCCACAATTTGGTGATCAATATTCAGGCCATCAGAATGGACCGTATGCTCCCCCACCTCAGGCATATCAAGATCCCTCCCAGGGATTCCAACCTCAGCAGTACTCAGTGGCACCACATGCACCCACCGTTGCTGATTACAATGATGCCCCTCGGGATTATGCCCAAAATGGTTATGGGGCACCAGGAGCACCGTATCAGGCCACCCAAGACATGTACACCAACCAGGGCCAACAATACCCACCACTGGCTTCGAAGATGCCAGGACAGCAGGCTTCCTACGATACATCTACACAGTATGGAACAGCTTACAGCCAAGCTCCGTCATATCCTACCACCAATTTTCCTCCACCTCTGCAGAAGACCGAGCAATACACAACACAGCTTCAGGATCTTGCACGAAACGCTCGTGATATATGGAATTCCATCGGAAGCATCAAGGAGGTCCCAGGAAGTCTCAAGGTGTATACCATCATTTATCATCTGTTGAAACGTTTCCGTGAAACTTACCAGGAGGATCCACCCCTGTCGATGATGGTTGAGGGTTTGTCTAGCAATAAAGATATGCGACCAGTCCGCAATGTCAATGGATTGCTGTGCAAAGCATGCACCTTGGGTATGGCTGGGTCGCTGTCAGGTCCGCAAAAGAAGCACTATTCCTTTCCTCAACTTGTGAATCACTTTCACACAATTCATGATCTTGGAGTCTCCCAGAACTACGGCACCCCACTTGATTGGACCAGAGATATGGTTGACCTGCCAGACATGGCCAAACTAACGTCAGTTGTCAGCGCACCTGGCATGGATGATCAGAAGCTTGCACTATTCACGGAGGCTGTTCCTGAGATCATTGCGGCTCCTACAGCCTCTTCCAATGGATTCCGTCACGAGGCACATCAACAGTATGGACAATACGGCACTCAAAGTGACTTCCCTGAGCTTGCTCCATCCCAAGATAACCACGATAAGTACTATGCTGTTCTGGATAGCGAAAAGTCTCTGGAAGTCGGAAGTGCCTCGTTCGACAACGAGGAATATGACCCTAGGCGGCCAAGTGATTTGCCAGTAGATACACGACCGCTTCATAAGCCCACCCGAAGAGAGCGACGGCCTAGACAACAAAGTGCCCCGGGAGACGGCTCAACAGGCTACCATTATGAGGAGCGCTATGACGATCAGATCCGTGAGGAACTGTACGCTGGTCGGCCCGAGCGATTGTACACTGACAGGAGACCTTCCCCCCTTCCTCGAACTGTCCCAGCAGTTCCGGTTGCCGAGTACGGCCATGTGGTTGTACGCGAGGAGCAGCCGTTATTCGGTCGTCGCGTTCAATACCAAGAAGTGCCAGCAGGGGTCGAATACCGAGTGCGACGCAATCCTGTTCCTGCATACGACGATGCAGAGATTATCTATCCCGCAAGCCCACCCAGGGCTACGAATTCAAGAGCCTACCACTTGAACGGACGCGAGGAGTCAGCAGTAGCCATGTACGAGGAAGAAGCAAGAGGTCACCCACGACCTATTGACGAAGCTACTGCCCAGCAAAGTCGAATCCACGAGGTTGTTGCACAAATTTCACAACAAGCCCAGCAAGCTAGAGAACGACAACCGGCCAAAGAGGACGTCGCTGACGTTGGATCCGAAGATGGCGAAGTACAAGCTGATCGAGGACCAACGGCACGCGCTGGCTCACTTCTGCCTCATGACGAAGCAAGCAATGCAGCTCAGCGTTTTCTGGACAACTTTCGCCCGGGCGAGATCTCATCTGATGCCGAGATTCCGGTACCAAAGCAAAAGGCGGTTGCGCACGAAGACGATGCAACGATGTATCGCATCCCTCTGGATTCTCAACGTCGTCAACGCGTAGAGTATGACGAAGGTGACCGAGGCTTTGCAACCACAAGGCTTCCTCAGAATCCCGAATTTAATGATGTTGTTCCTAATGGATACGTTATTCAAGAACGTGCCCATATCCCACGACCAGCACGATCATATGCATACGAGGAGAGATACTTCAGTTCTGTTGCCGAGCCAGGAGGGCCACGAGACAGGTCACCTGAGTTGGTTGATCGTCGGTACAAGTTGAACAACGTCGTCTACCGTGATGAGAGACAAGGCAGTCAGGGCACTTATCGAACTCCAAGCAGATATGCCAGGTATGAGAGTGTCCGTCTCGAAAATGACCGCGCCCGTTCGAGGTCGCCAGTATACGTTAAGGTGGGCACACACGCAGCTCAGTATCGAGAGATGAGCCCTGGTCCTCATCCTGCTCACTCCTTACGCCAAGAGCCCATCTATCGCTCACGTACCCCACAACAAGATGCCGAGGAGCGCGAAATTGAACGAGCCCCTCGTCAGGAGTACTATCGTGTTTACGCAGATGAGCCTCGACCACGGGAGCCTCAGTATGCGGAAGCTTTCGAGTATGTTCGCGTTTCTGATCCGGCAGGCGATTACATGATTCGAAGACCTGTCCGTCGCGAACCAGAGCCGATCTACGCTACCTATGAAGACGACGTCTATGCCCGGAAGCCGGTATATGAGAGTCGTGCGCCTGCACCTCGAGCTGCAGAGCCTACGTTCTACGAGGAGGAGTACGATCCTCGTCATCCAGCGCCTCCACCGCCAGCTCGCCAAATTAGGCACCAGTAGATGTAGCTAGGTTGGGGGTTTCAATTTTGAAAAGATTTCTTTTTTCTTCTTCTGTACAGCGCAATGCCGCATGGAGATTTCTCCATCGATCGTCGTCTTCTTTGCTTGCTTGGATGCCCTGAGAGGCTGTCTTTCTTCGCAATGACGCATGAAGTTCGTTCTGTACAATCATCTTGTACACTGTACTTCCTTTCTTGGTGGCGTTTTATGGAAAACATTTTAAGCTTTTGTACAGATATTCTTTCTGGCGCAATCTGCGGCAATGATGCCGAAATAATGAGACTATGCAAGGCCCAGAGAATTCTTCTGCAGTAGCCGCAGAAATTAATTGTACTATAATAATCTCAACCGACGATGTTGATTTCTGAAAGTGTCAGACCTCGTGTCTTGTGGCATTCTTGAACATGACCATGCGATATAAACTGCCTCTGCTGCTGACTAGTCCTTGATTTTGGAATATTTTCTCCTATTTGACTTGTTTCCCTTCGTTGGCGATTCTGTTTTCGAAAAGAGTCCCAGCCGTGCATACCTCATCCATTACCAACCATCCCATTCAGCTTGACTGTGCCGTACCTGCATCTCTTGAAATTTAAACGTCAATTGTGTTCAGCTGGATTCGTATTCAGTTCTCCTTGTGGAACTGGTTTCAATTTGGCCGAGACTGGAATTTTCTGAACCCAGAGGATCCAACCAGCACTGTGCAGCCAACAGCCACATCTTTCAAGAGATGTGTGAGCTGAGATCAAACAGTGTTAGAAGTTGGAACCGTCTCACAAAGACAATTGTAGTGGCCAGATCCCCAGCCACCTCCCAGCCACTTTAGAATCAATTAGGTTCCGCTGTACACTATATTCTATTCTTCTTGTTGATCCTGGCCTACTGATTTTCTATCATCCTTGCGGAAATGTTGACAATATGTCATCATCTACGTCCAACGTTTTGTTTGTTGACTCCCTACCATCCCTCCAGATGTTCCTTGTCACGCTCAACACATTCAACCTCACAACCAAAGGCTCTTCGATACCTTCTCTATACATAGATTTGGAAGGCGCCAAGTTATCCCGCTATGGAACGATCTCCCTACTTACACTCTTCCTCTTCCCAAACCACACAACCTACCTCCTCGACATCACCACCCTTGGCAGCCTAGCCTTCTCCACGCCCTCCCCAACACAAGCTCAAACGACCTTCAAGTCCATCCTCCAAGATGCCTCAATCCCCAAAGTCTTCTTCGATGTCCGCAACGATTCCGATGCCCTTCATTCCCACTTCCAGATCTCCCTCGCCGGCATAATCGACCTCCAACTCCTCGAGCTCGGCTCTCGCGCCGGAGGCCTCGACCAGAAACGAACAGTCTGCGGCCTAGCTCGCTGCATCAAGACCCATGCCCAGCTCACTCCAGCTGAGAAGAAGACTTGGGAAGCAGTCAAAGATAAAGGAGCGCTCTTGTTTGCGCCGGAAAAGGGAGGAAGATATGAGGTGTTTGATGAAAGGCCGCTGAGTACGGAAATCATGAATTATTGTGTCCAGGATGTGAGGTTCTTGCCCGGCCTGTGGGATGTGTATAATAAGCGGCTGGGAGATGATAGGAAGTGGATTGCGTTGATTGAGGAGGCTACGCTGGAGAGAGTGAGGGACTCGCAGAGTAAGGATTATGTGCCGGATTCGAAGATGAAGGTATTTGGGCCGTGGACGCAAGTTCTAGCTCTTCCGGTATGACGAGTAGTGTTGTTAAAGGCTGGCATCCAATGTTACAAACTGAAGCAGAAAACCCAGACATGAACTATTGCATCTCCCTAGGTACTACCACCGACTTCTCTGGAACGAGCGAATGATCACAGTGATTCCTGTCGTTGCTAGGTCTCTCCCACCAGAGTTCTTGTCGCACATGAAATTTCTGTTTCAGCAAACTAATACGTGGAACTCGATGCTCTGGACTTGATTTCGTATTCATCTAACAAGTCTACTAAATTCTTCAATCCAGGGTGTAAGGGGGGGGGGGGGCGAGTGGAGAAACGTGACTTGCCGAGACTTGTTGAGCCCGACGCGTCAGGTCGCGTCACCCAGAGCTTCCGTAAACACCGGCACAACAAAACTTCTGTAAACCTCGGGAGAAATACCGGAATACAATCAATTGGCAGGAATGCCACCGAAAAAGAGAGCCATTGCAAATCCTACAGCAGGCCAAGCTGCTCTTCAAGTCATTCCCTCGAATTCAACAGGAAAACGTGCATTCGAGGGCGCTCAAGATGCAGCGCCAAAAGCCAAAAGAATATCGACGAAAGGCTCAACACCTGATACTTCAGTTGCTCAATCGCAAGTTGTTTCCCTAGAATCATCAAGAGCAAGTACCACTCTCAGCAAGTCTTCGGGGAATGTCATCGAGAAGCAGCCAGAGTGGGCCTTCGACGTGACGGGAAAGTGGACCATCGATGCCTCAAAACTTTCACACGACTTAATATTCTTCGATCGGAAGTATCCCGACGGTCCACCTCCATTTACCCTTGAAATCAAATACGCCAATAACCCTAGGAATAAAAAGATTGGCCGACAGCTTTGGGGAACGTTTCGCTGGGGTACTTGGACGGGATGCATGCGGTTTGCGCCTGGTCACAAGTACATCGCGAGCCATCTGCAATTCTATCAGGAATGCGTATTGAAGAAGGGTGTTTGGGCTGGTCCGGAGCCGAGAGGTTTCTCGACGTGGAATTTTCGGTGGAAGGCGAAGTGTGATACGGAAGGCATTGAGGAGGGGACAGATGAGTGGCAGACGCAATTGCGATTCAGCAAGAAGGCGGACGGGACCTTGACATTGGACGGAAAGATGATAGTGGGTGGATACAAGGCAAGAAAGTTCTCTGGCATCAAAACGGGCGAGATTCCACCTCCGAAGGGAAACGATAAGACAGTGGAGGCCTGGTGGAACAAGGATTTGAAGGATCCATACGAAGAATCAAGATTGGAGGCATGCCGCCGCTGTAAGGGGAATATGGATGACAGCGACGAGTCAGAAACAGATGAAGAGGAAGATGATGCAAGCATGAAACGAATGGAGGCTAGACATGCTGAAATAATGGCGCGAGAAGCAAAAGAGAAGCTGGAGGCAGAGAAACCTTGGCCCACATCGATGACCGGGCAATGGGAAATCACCCCGGCACAGGACTTCATGGACCGAGATGACGCGACAGCGCCTCGATACATGAAGATGTACGAGGAAACTAGAGAGGATGGGTCCCCCAGTCAATACTGGGCTGAATTCCAGTTCGGTCACGATTGGAATGGTGTAATGCGCTTTTGTCCTGTTGAATCGTTTTCTCCCGATAAGGACGGAATCACAGCAGAGGAGTTTGTTGGAGCTTGTGCTTTAAAGGATGACGCCCAAGCAGGCCCGTCACCCAATGGTATCAATCACTGGTGGATCAAGTGGAGAGGTACCTTGATCGACAAGTGGCTACCTGAAAGCATGCGAGGGGACGAGCCAAGAGACGTAATGACAACAGATATCAGCTTCAAATGCGGAGAAGACGGAAAGATGAGCTTGAGCGGTGTCATTCTCGCTGGCTGTTCGATTTGCTGTTTCAAGGGCACTCGCGTCGGCGATGTCAAGCCTCGAGGTCCAGAAGAGCCTATGTTGGATGCTCTTTGGGAAGAGAAGAGATTTAAGGAGCCACCGCCACCAGCAAACTATCCATGGAAGTCTCCTCTTCCAAGTGAATGCGTGGAGAAGCCTCCAGTCTGGGCATGGGACGTCCTCGGGAAATGGAACATCGACGCTCCAGATGTGATTGATGGTCTGAAAGCTGGGAAGAATGCACGTTTCACAATGACGATCTACCTTTCCAATAAAAAGAAGCCCGCCGCAATCGGTCGCCAACTTTGGGCTACGTTCAAGATCGGGTCCAAAGTTTCGGGCTGCATGCGCTTCATTCCCTTGCCTGAGAATAGCCATCCATTGGGTGACGTCCCTGCTTTCGAGAAGGCTTGCAAGTTGAAGAAGGGTGTCTGGCCCGGAGATGTTGCGTCTGCTAAACGCTTGAGCTTCCAGAAGTGGGGACTGAGGTGGAGAGCTAAGAATGCTGCTGGGATAGGGTACTCTATGAGCGATGAATATGAGACGCAGTTTAGCTTCAAGAGAGATGGAGATGGTAAGCTGAACATCAGTGGCGTCTGGACTGTTCAGTGGCAGCCCCATCTGTGGAAGGCAGTCAAAGTTGAGGATGGTGGAGAGTTGGACGGAACGGAAACTACTGTGAATGCTGTTTGGAAGAGTTTCGCTTCTCGTTAGTTCCCAAGTCGATCTTGTACAATGGTAGTACCTATACTAGTGTAAATTCTTGTATCCGCTCTATAGAATTTTGTCAGAATACTGTCAACAACACACCACAAGCGAAGGGAACATGTCCCTCTGTCAAAATAGTCAGCCTTAAATTGGTAGTATCCTGGATGCCCCTCCAGAATGCGCCCGCTGCGAGCTAACTCCAATTCCAACTCCAAAATCTATGTCCTTGACCCGATCGCTCTTTTGCCCCAGCTTCCCACGCTCCTACTTACCCAGCAGTCGTATCGCTCGCTTCACGTTCCATGTTTTCTTTCCAACCTCGCTTACCAAACTCCACTTCAACATCACCGAACTCAAATCCCGTCTTGGCACTCATCAACCCCCAATCACCTGGATCAAGAGCCAACATATCCCGCACCATCACCGCCTTCCTCCTACTGGCTTCTAAAAGCCACGAAGCTAGCACCGTGCATGCAAGTACAACCTCCAGCCAAGAATTACAAAATAAATTATCTTTCCAGAGCGCTTCCTTGTTTCCATTTCGCTTCTTATCTATTACGTCCGTACTCGTATGTACCTAACCACCATCCCATCCAACCAATCCCATAAGCACTACTCTGCAGAAGCTGACATAACCACGACCTGCATGAACGTGCATGCATATGCATATGCAGACGCCAAATCCATATGCAGAAAGTTTCCTCAACATGCAGGACAGACAACCTTAACCTTGCTTCTCTCCCTTTACCTCAGTGTATACTTCCTCGGAGTAACTCGCTCGCTCGCTTCACGGCATCGCATTGCATCCCGAATCTGAAGCAGAGCATGTCGGCGCAGCGCAGCTTTCGTCCGTAGACATGATCCACCAACAGTCAACACAATTTGTAATTGAAGCAAGCCACTGACTTCACTACCTGAACTACATCTTCAAGCCACAATTCGATATCGTGTGCTCCTCGAATGCCCATATCAGGACAGTGATCGTACCTATCAGGATCTGATCTCGAGTTGCCCTTTTCTTCTTCATCATATTTTTAAAATTTTGGTATTGACTATACTTCATAAAGTAAGATGTGGAGATTGTTCCTTTTCCCTTTTCCGTTCCCACTGCGTACCTTTTCCACCCACCTGTTCGCCCAGCCATGCCTGGTCATCCCATTCATTCCACGCCATACATATGTCAAGCGAACAAAAGATTGTAGCCACATCCCAGCTAGATCAAGTCAAGCTAAGCCACCAATGGTATATATCGACAAATCTACGTAACTCTTGCGTCCCATGACCTAATCACCCGGTACCTTTGAGAATACCCCATCGTCATGCCAGATTGTTTGAGGACCTCGCTTCAGCCATATCGGTGGCATGGAATGTGTACGGCCGTATACCGTCTCACCTTCCACATCGTCATCTCCTATTCGTCGCTCACACCATCTCTCCTTTCTTCACCTACCAGGCGTATTGGCACCCATAAAGATGTTGTTGCCGAAACCAGAGTTATCACCGCCTTGATTCTGCTGCTGCATATCTGGATTGAGTGGTTGATCGAGGTTCGTAGGGTAGAATTGGAAAGAGGCGTCGATGTTAGCGCCATTCTGGATGTACGAGTCCCAAGCGTCCTATGATGATGTTAGCCGTGATCCAAATAGTAAATAAAAAGCCAATAAAGGTCTGAAGTAGAACTGAAGGTTATAAGTGGTGAGAGAACTAAATTTACATACCCAGTCCAAATTCCCTGGCACGTCCATCATGCCGATACCCGAACCCGTATTCCCAAAGACAGAGAAAGGCGAGTTGACACTATTGATATTGCCGAACGGGTTGGAAGTATCCATCCCATAATTCGGCGTCAAACCCGTGCTATTTGACGACTCGCCCATGTTAGTATCCATGCCAGAATACCTCGTGCCACCAGGACTCTGAGCCATAGCATTGAACATAGCTGCCGAGTTGGGTGTCAAGCCACCAGAAAGCATGCCCAACGTCATAGCGGCAGAGTGTTCTGGCCGGAGACTATCCTCGTCGACCTGTGCGAAGACTTCGGTGGTTGTGGGTCGGTCTTTCTTCTCTGTCATCTTGAGCTTCTCGAGGATGATGCCGAGTACTCCAGAGGCTTTGTAGGCTTCCATTGATGACTCGGCAGACTCTTTCCAGATACTTTGGGAAGTCTCGAGGGCGGCAAGCATATCGGCGCGTTGTGTGGAGGACCAGAAATAGGGATCGTAGTTTGGTGGTGGCTCGGGCAGTGATTCGGAGATGTAATCGTAGTTGAGATCGAGGCAGACAATCATAGCTGCGAGGAGGAAGTCATGTTTTGTAAGTGATGAAATGAACCACTTCATCGTGCGCATCCGACCACCAGGCTCTGATTCTTTGTACAGCTGTGCTTGGTGACGAAGAATTTCCATCGATGCATCAACACAGGCACGCCGCGAATGAGCATATCGCGTGTTCTGCCGAGCTCGAGCAATGTATTTCCGGTGCAGGACACACATCGTCTTCTGCCAGAAGATATCTAGGTTGAAGCGCTGCATGAGCAGTGTTGCAGGATCATGTGTACACTCTTCAATTGGTCGTAGCTGCAAATGTGCAGCCATGTTATTCTTCAGCTCCCGCAAGCGGGTATCCCGCTTCAAGATGTCCTCATAGCTGACATGTTTCCCACTGACCGAATTCAACTCTTCCTGAATCTCTCCAAATTCGTATGATATTTGAGCCTTGGTAATCATGTAGGATATCGGCGTAGGTTCCGTCATGGGTCTCGCAGGTGGAAGTATCTTCGAGTCAGGGCCAAATTCATCTTCGAATATATTTCGAGGCAGAGCTGTGTCACAATCCGTGCTTCGAATCATACTTGGAAGTGCCAATTGGAATGAGAACATGGTATCGATCTGACGAACGAAGCTCCAAGCTCGGCGCCTCATCTCTCCCTGGAAAGGTGTGACACCCGAGAACTTACTCGGGTCTCGGTGGTAACCCATTCTCATTGCTAGACGCACAATCATGCCAATGATGACCCATATTCCAACCTCCGCATCCCATCGACTGTTATACTCACCATGTACGTAGAGTACAAGCGTCTCAATTGTGTATATTGATGATACCGTATAGTCCGAGTTGACGAGGCATTGGACTGTTCGCAATCGGTATTCTGCAGCCATGTCGAGGGTGCGGCCTTTTCCAGATTAGCAATGTTCAACCATCAAACTTCAGCTCTGCTCTTACCTTTCCATTCTAATGGCTCATCCCCAATCTTGTGGTACGATTGCATCGCCAGACACAGAATCGAGTATAGAAGACCTAGCCATACTATCGAAGTCTTCGAAGGATCCTGCCAGTGACTTTGCAGCTGCTTATGGAACGTGGGTGAATGGAGAATGTGAACAGCTGGATCGTAGGAATTAAAGTACCGTGTCACGAGCTTATCAACTGCTGACTTTGGTGGTACTTCTGCTCGTAAATCCGAGTCCGAGGCGTCAGTATGCGCGCTGAATAGAAAAGCTGGTCCATCTCGTGCAGTGCTTGGTTTTGATTGTTTGATTCTCTCGTAATTGCTTTCCATTTCCTTCTTGTGGGACACAAAGTAATTCTTGACCTCGGCAATCTGGCAAACTTGTCAGTGCGTGCTATTTCGAGTGATGCGCTATAGAGCAATGTAGGAAAAAAACAAATCAAGCTTATTGAGACCCCGGGCAGTCTCAACACTTCTGCAGAATCCTTGTGCAACCTGAGCCTTCGAGATTCGGCTGAAGCCGTGGAGGCGGATACGAACAACACAATAACAATATGAGTAATCCCATCTCCTCGGTAAAGATGGATAGGGGCAAAATAGATGAGAAAGATCAAATTGTATAGAATGCGATGAAATACTCACGTCTGCAAGAACTAAATGCCAGTGGGAGTCCCCAAAATACAGAGATTTTCCTTTGTCAGCATCAACCTTCAGGATACCGAGAGAGTTAGTAACGCCTTCAACATCGCTATCATCACCCTCTTCTTCTTCTTTGATCATATCGTCGTCGTCGCGATCCAACTCGGTTGGAAAAGAGGAAGCCGCACTGTCGCTCTGGGAGCGGGAGATGGCGGCAGCAGCCGCTGTCGGCCCAGCAGACTGGGCTCCATTCGTCATCAAAGACAGGACTAGGCCTTCTAAACGGTCAATACGGTTTTGCATATCATCAGGGCTGGTTGCTCCTTGACTTTGGTTCTTCTTGCGAGTACCCGGTGCAGCATACGAGCATGAGGAGGCGTCACCTCTCCTCACGCAATTCTCGCATGGGTGCGACCGGTTACATTTCAACCTGCATTTTCGTCAGTCCTGAAGCGACCTATGGAGTCCCAGTGACCGGAAAGGGGAAACGAGGATCTCTGGAATGAGGAGAACACTGACTTCCTATGCCTACACGGCCCGCATGACAGGGGCACTCTGTTTCTCTTCCGCACGACCCGGTACTGGGCGTCTGGAGAGTGACCTCCAGCGCTCGAGGAGGTGGTAGAAGGGGGAGTGGGTGTCATGATGATAAATGATTGCTAACGGAACGGATTGAAACGAATAGTAGTTGTAAGGTGGTAAGAATGACCTCAACTACTAAAGGAATGTATCTTCTCAGCAACCGCCAGAAGTGGGGCGTCTGGTTGAGGGATAGATATGTCCTTTATCGGTACTTTCACCACTGTTCTAATGAATCTGACAACGGTGTGCTATCCACGTAGCCAATGATAGACAGTGCGGAGGGGCGAAGCCACTCGTCCTGGAATCTCCTCCCGCACACGGCTAGAGGCACGAGCAGGGAGCTGTCTTGATCAACCAGCCCTAGCCGTCAGGGCTTAGGGTTCACTGGTGGAGATAGCGTTCAGTATGCAGATGACGAGCAGCCTTATGTCCACTCAGCAGCTACTAGAAACGCCTAGAGATGTCGTATATAGGCTGCCTGTTCGTCCCCCGAACTCTTCTTTCGCCCCTTCAACGAGTGCCAATGAAACAGACCGCAATATTAGGGGACCTTGTCCACGAAGGGGGTCTTTCTACACCGGTGGGTCGAATCCCCCACAGACGGAGTTCTCGATGGCCCTTGGGGGTGATTCCAAATCCGTTCTACGTTGCAGATCGAGCAAACTGCTAGAGTATCTGATTACTCAGATATGTCTAGGGCGGCACAACGAGAGTGAGACTTGCTCGCTCGCTTCTACACCAACACCGGGTTGGGCAGTATCGCCGAAGCACCAATTCGACGATAGCTTCCAGCCCGAGAAGGGATCGTGCAGAAGATGGGATGGTCCTTGATGCAGACCGATTCAATTGTATCCTGGTAGCTTGCTGAAAGAGCAGGGCTGGGCTGCAGTATCTGAGAAGAGAGAGGGTGACGTCTGTGCAGGAAGGGAATGGTGCGCCACTGGTCTCTCGGTCGAATGCGAGAGGGTCTGCGTCTCGCAGAGGGTGACCTGTCACAGGTTGAGGAGGAAGACGAGGAGGAGATTGACGAGAACAATGCTCGGCGGTCGGTGTTGTTAGGGCGTATGCGCGATGCTCCACGACCTGGTCGTACGTCGGTCGGTCGGTTGGTTGATCTGAATATTGTCAGTTGGTGTTCATGCGCCAACTTCCTCATCTTGTCCTACTATCCGCATTGGGGCATGTTTCTTACAGAATTGGGCAGTTACTTTCGCGTTCCACAACCGAACATCCCCAAACCTTCTCGATGAATGGCAGTGTCGTCGGACGCGGATCTCTAGAGTTCCTCAAATACCGCGGGCGGGACGAACAAAGACCGGATGGTGTTGAAGCTGGACCGGGCGCAGTCTGTGCAGGAAGATCCGGATATCGTCGACGTTGGAAATTCTGCAAGGCGTCCAAATGATCACTCATCCACCTGGAAGAGTCTATTTGGAGGTTGATGCGACTGTAGTCCTTGGATGGATGAAGTGTGGAATGGGAACTGAAGCTACCTTAGCGGCGCAAGGCTGAAGTGGGGGATGTTATTGGCCAGTCAGTGAGGAGCTGGCAGACAATCCATGCCCAAAATCGCCAATGCCAGGGTTCAGCGCAGCCTTCTGGACAGCTCGAAAGGACTTGGGACTTTTCTGAAGAATTGGAAGTCCACGGAAACTCTACGGACAGCGTAAGACAAGAAAGGACAGGGGATCCGGGATTGATGGAAAGTGTGAAGCTGTAAAGCAACGGATTGCCAATGATGCAGATGCAGGCGCAGGAGGACGTCTCTACGTCGTAGGTTTTTGCCACCGATTTCAAAATTGTCCGCGATGCGGTGGAATAGAGAGAAAGCGGATGCGACGGTGAGTAGTGATGTCGAGTCTGCGTGGAGGCTGCAGCAGCAATGCGCGTCTTTCGTTAAAGGTTAGAGGAAAGCCTGATCTCGATTCTCACTCCCACCACCACAACCTTAAGGAAATCTGCGTGCTGACAAAGACGGGAACTCCATCTAGATGTCAGCTGCAGAATGACTCAGAGCGACAAGAAGGCTTGGACGCTTGGTAGGATTGATCAGAGAATCGCTTTCAACACAGCATTGTTTTTTGAGAGGATGTTCTTGGTCTATGGAGATAAGTCCGATATCTCCGACATTATCATGGAGACTGGTGGGACTTCACCGATTTTTCTCTAACAGAGCCTGGGTTGATGCTGGACTTACTGAGAGGTGATTCATACTCGCCTTCGCTGGAGGAATATCTGGAGAGTAGCTTGGCGGTACTGTACGTAGGTGGTTGTTCAAATGTACGTACTGTACAATTATTCGAGAGCCATCTCTTGTTGACTTCGGCTCTGTACCATTCGGAGGCCTTGCTTGGTATCAAGTCACATTTGTAGCGCGGTTGTCTTGGTATTAGTCTGTACCTCGGTACATTTATTCTTACTTTGTTGCAAATCTATTCTATGGGAAAGGACTTGAAGCCCAAGATACTCAATTAAAATCTTTTTCATGGCGGCAGGCACATGTGATATTATCAGGCTAGACCAATTAGTAGTAACCGAAGAACCTCGAAGTAAGAACATAGCGTTTTCCCATGCTCAATCAAATGTCATCAAAAACCAAACTTGAATAGGGGATTCCTCTTCCACACCAATCTAGGGCGAACAGAGAAAGGCATGCGAGGCTACCAAATCTCCCTTACCTTGCCAAGCTATCCATGCTGCCAAGAACGGTTGTTACAAATCAATGGGCTAGGAGAATGAATTATTCGAACTCAAAGTTCAATTGGTAATACACTGATTTATTACTTGAAGATTTCCAACTTCCATAGATCGATCCAAATAGGCAATACAGATTCCATCTCCATCTGTCCGAACCGAATTGCTATCCAAATTTGAAACATATCGCCACCACCAACAACGTCTCTGCATCAAGTGGCTTGCTTTGGCTTTGCACAAGGCTCTGCTCCACAACCATAGGCTATGCATGCAATGTTGTGGCAATAAAGTTAAGCTTCTACTGTCTCTCTATGCACGCTGCTCACTCGGAGGAACAAACGACACCCTATTTTTCCAAGCCACCCGTGGACCGACCGGCTTCACGTTATGCCTTCCCCATGCATCACCTGACGCAGTAAGAATAACACCATAAGCGATTGCGACTGCATTCGCCACGGGCATATGGTTTCTCTCCTCGGACCAGGCAGATAATTATCTTGCCGGACGTCAGGAACACAATCTGGAAGTTTGTCCCTGGATCAAAGCTTACTTCGCCTTCGCCCCTCGGCTCCGGTTGCGTTTGCGCCCGTCAACAACCCTCGGATCCATCGGTCGAACGACGCGACCGGCTGGGCTCGGATTTTCAACATCTGAGATAATGCGCTCACGAATAACCACAGTCGGCCATTCCGAAGATGTTTTCAGAGAGAACCTGCTTTTCAACCGCCAATTCCGAAGCCAAACCACTTCTCATCTTTGGGCGGTGCACCTCTCTCGAGCTCCTCGATACTTGCTTCGCACAGTTTGCGGTTCTCTTCGGGAATCTGCCAGATTGCGAGTTCGTCGACGCGGCTGACGAATTGCATCAGCAACCCTGCTTCCGAGTGCCATGCCATGTGGCAGTGGAACGCCCATACTCCTGGATTGTCTGTGACGAATCTCAAAGCTACCCAGCCAAAGCCTTCGGGCGTTGCGACGTCTCTTCGAATCAGGCGATCCAGGGCGTGCTCGTGGCTCTTGAGAGTTCCCTTGCCCTCTGGCTTTAATCCGAGACTTTCGTAACCAGGAAACATTCCATGGCCTTGCCCTAGTACCCAGAATTTATGGCCGTGAAGATGCATAGGGTGACTGCCTTCGTCAAAGTTCTGGATGATTATATCAACGACTTTGATGCCTGCATGCTGAATAGTGAAGTCATTCTTTTTGTCGTAGCATTTGTCATTGACACCATCGAAGTTTCGCAGGGTATTGAAAGTCTCGTTCTTGCTGGACAGTCCCTCAACAGTTCGGTGCAAAGTTGGATTTCGAAGGTTGGGCCTGAAAGTGGACGCATTGAAGAATCCGCGCTGTAGTCTCCTATTGATTATCAGATCAGTAATTGAACAACGGTCTCGAGTAGCAGAAGTCAGCATACCAATCGCCAATTTCCAAATTTGCTCTGAGGTAGTAAGAGTAATCTGCCTCTGATGGTGCTGGCTCGAAAGATGCAGGCTCCCAGGAAGTGGTGTTCATATCCCGGCACTGCATTTCCATTCCTTGAGTCCACGCTCTCGAAGTAGGCTGAGAGATCAAGCCTTGCTGTGGCTGCTTCGATTTTGTGTAGTGAATGACTGCTTTCACTTCATCCGCACCAGGCCCAGGAAGTTCAGGTTCGGCCCAACAATGGGTTACCATCCTCGCTCTCAGCCAGAACAAATCCATGTCAGTCTGGTTGGTATTGATGACCATGCTGTAACGCTGAGCTGGTGCAATCATCATCCTGCTATCGTAGGTCGGAACAACGTCTGTTCCGTCAGCTTCAGTTATGGCAAATTCGTGCTCGTCCACAGAGACCTGGAACCAAGCGAAAGCTCCAGCGTTGATGAATCTCAAGCGATGGTGCGCATTTGCTGCCAACTCGAATGCTGGAACCGTTGCAGTCGAGTTGTCACACATTCGCCCAGGTAGTTGAGAACAGTCGCGCTTGTTCAAGCCATTGATCAACGCTCCATTGGGGATCGGAGGAGCCTCGTTGCCAGGCTCGAGATTCGTCACTAACAGGCCACTGCTGAGCTCATGGTAGTAATCTTGCAGCATTACAACTCGATCAGTTGCGTACGGAATGTGCTGCAACTTCTTTTCGTTCCGAGAATGTATCACAAGTGGGCCGTAGAGTCCGTCGGATATCTGAATTGCCTGATGGCCGTGATAATAGTAGGTACCTGATTGGCCAGTAATCGTAAACTTGTACTGGAACTTTCGTCTTGACGCAATTGGACACTGTGTGATACCAGATGTTCCATCCATATGATTGGTACCGTTCTGATAAATCCCATGAAAATGGATCGATGTTGCGTTGACGCTCTGATTGTCGATGTCGACTATGATGGTATCGCCTTCATTGCACTCGATCATAGGACCTGGGAATTTCCCGTTGATGGTAATCATTGGCCTAAAGACGCCGTCCGGATTCGCGACAATATCCACTACTTTCCATTCATATTGTCGCACTGTCGGCGCCGCATTGATGTCCCAGGAAGGATCCAAGATATAGTCGCTGGCTGGTCTGCGAAACCCTCCAATGCCTACAACTTCCAAGTCTGCATCTTCGACGGCTACCGTACTACCCACGATGAAGAGCTTCGTAAACAGAACTAAGCCAACTAAGGCCAATCCTGCTGCTAAAACTGACAGAGCAATGGCCCATCCGGTTCGTAGATGCCATTCAACTTTGTATTTTATCTCTCCAACTTCGTCTGTATCTTCGGAAGGAAGTAAACGGTCCTCTTGCTCGCCCCTTGAATCACTGTCCCTTTCCTGCATTTCGACATCATCGAGGCTGTCGCTTTCGCGTCGGAACGATTCGTCTTTGTAGGAACTCATGGTCGAGGAAGAAGTGGGAGTGGCGACGTCAGGGAAGTTGTATGATTTCGAAGGTTGACTGCTTCAGCACCCCATAATTGATGAGGGGTCCGAGACCAGACAGAAAAGTGTACAAGACTGAGTGACACTTTCTAATGACGATGGAGCAAAGGAAGACCTCCAGATCCCTCTCGACGCTGTTTAACAAGGCTGCTGATGTAGAGAAGTGCTTAATAGCAAGGAGAGCCTGGCGCGCGTCGAAGATGTTCTGAGGTTCAGATGATCACAAGCTTGCGCAGCTCGGCTTCTGTTTTGCCGATATGGACCCCTGAAACGAGCCGAGAGGTCTTCTGGAAGGACTGTTTACGCGAAGATCAACCTTGACAAGCAATGAAGAATTTGAGTTTTGTATTCCGCTATGCAGAAGCAGCTCTTCAATTTCCTCAGCTCCAAATAATTGCGACTACTGCTCGAAGCGACCATGATCAACATGTCAACTTACGCCAGAAGCTTCGTATTCTGGACGTTTTCCGTAGCTTCACCTGCCACCAATGAAACATTTCCATTTCCCCACGGGCACAACATCCTTGGCAGTCCGGCTTGATCCATTGCTCCCACCTTCCTAGTTGCAGTTAGGTCTGCCGTTCATGAACAAAAGCTTCTTTGCGCCGTCGCTGCAATTCGCGAAGCTTGTCTCCTTTACCTCGAATGTCGCCACAGTTTCCATGCATCATTCATGGGAGGATGCAGGACCAAGACTTCTGGTTGCCAATCAACAGCTGCACGATGCTAATCAGGCGTGGAAGCCGTCATCCGGATCTTTGGCCACCTAGCAAATCCTGGCATTGGAACCCACAGCAGAAGACGGCCTGCTCAGCGGACTACTCATCATAATTTTAAAGATGGGGTGTTGGTGATGACCTCGTGCATCTGTTGTGTGGCTAGGAACGAAAAGAAAAGGGTAGGACGGGATGTCAAAGGATCAAAGAAGTGCAAGTGCTTCCTATCACCCCCACTTGGGAGTAGGACGACGTCGAATATCGTTTGCTTTTAACAAATCAGGTGAAGCTCATTACATTCAATCCGTGTTTTTACGGCCATTCCCGTCTTTCCTTTCATAATCGTAGAGTCTACTAGCTAGGATGGCGAAGTCAGGACGGCCTGTCACCGTCTTCTAGAATCTCAACTTCTTCTTTTGGACAAGTCCTGCTGGTCCCCTGCTACCGCCGTCAAGGTACAAAGTTACCGGCGCCAGGGTAAAGTACAAGTACCTTGGCGATCCCCTCCCAAGGTTTCTCCTCTTTCTTCAGCCTCGCCAAGTCAAGTCAAGCTTTCTCAAGTCTTCAATATGCGTTTCTCTTCCACTATCTCAGTTGCCTCTTGGGCTTCTGTAGCTTTGGCTGCTCCAGCTCCAGCTTCTCCCACTGCCACGGATGTCGCCGATGTCTACGCGGCTCAGGCTACTGCTCTTACCTTGAGCCCAACCAGCAAAGTGAAGGGAAAGTCGTTCGATCGTTATGTCTCAATTTGGTTTGAGAATACCGACTACGATATGGCAGCTGGGGATCGTAGGTTCTTCCCGGCATCTTTGCTCCAAGTCATTCTGCTAACCACATGACAGCCAACTTCCAGTTCTTTGCCAAGAAGGGAATCACTCTTAGCCAAAACTATGCCGTTACGCACCCTTCTGAGCCAAACTACATGGCAGCCGTGGGAGGGTATGTATCTTTCCGATTGGTGTCTTCTAGCAATTGCTGATTGGAAGTTAGTGACTACTTTGGGCTGAACGGTGACCCATTTACTGCTGTTCCCCAGAATGTCTCATCCGTCGTAGACCTCCTTGACGATAAGGGAATCAGTAAGTCTACCCCATTCGTTGCTTAGCTTTTGTACAAGCTGCTCTTCCGAAACGAGGAATATTGATGCTCAACCTGGCTGGGAAGATTCGACCACTTCAGCTTTCTCGTTATGGACACTAGAGCTAACTTCTCCAGGCTGGGGAATGTATCAAGAAGACATGCCTTATTCTGGCTTCGAAGGCTTTGGATGGGTGAACCAGAAGAATGGCGCCAACGACTACGTTCGCAAACACAAGTAAGTCGTCTACGCGGCCTTGCAAATCTTACCTACTGACGAATGCTAGCCCTGAGATCCTCTACAACTCTGTCGTGACTAAGCCCGAGCGAGCCGCCAAGATCAAGAACACAACCATGTTCGCCACCGACCTTGAGAATGACCAACTCCCCCAATGGATGTTCATCACCCCCAACATGACCTCCGACGGTCACGACACCTCCGTCACCGTCGCTGGCGAATGGCTGAAGACCTTCCTTACCCCTCTCCTCGAAGACAAGCGCTTCATGGACAACACCCTCGTCCTCATCACCTTCGACGAGAACGAGACCTACAGCATCCAAAACCGCGTCTTCTCCATCCTGCTAGGAGACTCCGTTCCCAAAGAGCTCGTTGGAACAACAGACTCCAACTACTACAACCACTACTCCGAGATTTCAACCGTCGAAGCCAACTGGGGCCTTTACACTCTCGGCCGCTGGGACGTAGGCGCAAATGTTTTCGCCAATGTCGCCAAGTCCACCGGCGATCAACTGCGCACTTGGTACGCGCCCAATGCAAACGGTGTCCCGCTGACGGACTACTATTTCAATGCTTCGTACCCAGGTATTTTCCATTCGAAGACTTGGGCCCCACAACCAGTTCCTGATTGCCATTCGCGCCGTGAGGGACGTACCACGTTGCCAGCAATCAAGGATCAATGGATCAGCCAGCAGTCCAAGAACTACTACCACGGGCAGCTGGAGATTCCTGATGGTGCTCACCCACCTGTGTATCCTTACACATATTGAAGACAAGTGCTTGTGGGGGGACCATCTCTTGGAAGGTGGGAACCTCTCGGGTTGAGTTGAGAAGCATGAGATTTATAATGTTTTAGACTGAATTAAAACCTGTGCATTCTCTTCCACTACTATCAACGAGACAAATATATCGCCAAGTACTTTACTTGACCTTCTGTAGATTATACCCCACCTCAACAGACAGCAGGAGGCGCTCTTGCTTCGATCTAACTGTTTCGTTTCGCAGCTTCACCAATTTTTTCTGTCTCATACATAGAACCAAAAACCGGTTGGAAGCAAAGTACAGAGCCCACCACTTAAGCAAAATCCTACTCAGATACGATAAGTTTCCTGCTTCGAGTATTTCGTCGCTTTCGCATTTCCACCTGAACTTTGTCGTTCTTCAACTCACCAAATTTCAAGTCTGACCACTTTCC